>ERZ772855.47-NODE-47-length-148589-cov-11.061063_pt1 | contig 148589 bp, 129 predicted proteins | sample MGYA00511900_ERZ772855 | MGnify/ENA primary metagenome ERZ772855 (study PRJEB29015, sample SAMEA2737701) | human gut metagenome | biome: human gut; feature: human-associated habitat; material: faeces | place: China | collected 2012 ... | reverse complement strand
ACGCTGAAAGTACTTGGGGGGCAGCCCCCTGGGAGGATAGGAAGTTGCCAATCTTAAAAAAGTGCTTCTTTAGCTCAGTTGGTAGAGCGCACGACTGTTAATCGTGTTGTCGCTGGTTCGAGCCCAGCAAGAAGCGCCATTTTTTTATTTTTTGTAAAAAGAATTTTAAGGGGAGAATTTAAATGGAAAATACAACTGGACAATTTTTTCAAGAAAATTTAAAAAATCAACAACAAAAAATTAAAAATAAAATGATTAGATTAAGACAGAGACGATTTTCATTGTTTTTTATAATAGTAATATTGATGGTTTTAAGTTCAATTAATATGGTTAGTGCAGCTTTTTATATGAAACCTGAAAATATAAAAAAACACTTTGTATACATATTAATTTTTTTTATAATATATCTTTTTATTGGTAATGCTGGAAAAATTAAAAAATTAAAATTGACATATAAAATTTTAAGTAATAGAAAGGTAAATGGATTTATATTCCTAACAAGTATTTTTGTTTTATTAGGAATGTATATCGGAGGAAAAATGAATTTACCATTTATTCCCAAGATAAATGGAGCCTATGGTTGGATAAATCTAGGGCCAGTTTCTATTCAACCAGCTGAAATTTTAAAATGTGCATTTGTTATAAATATGGCAAATTGCTTGGCAAGAGCGGAAGATAATGATTTGAGTGAGAGCGTAACAATAATAAATGCTTTAATATACCTAGGAGTTTATGGTGTGTTAATTTTAGCTCAGAAAGATATGGGAACAGCAATTCACTACTTAGCAATTTGGTTATTTATGATATTTATGAGTAAATTAAAAGATAAATGGATTTTAAGGGTTAGTTGTTTAGGAGGAGTATTAGGTATAGGTGGACTAGCAGCGGTTTATAAATATGCCAGCGAAGAGGGAGCTTCCTATAAGATAATGAGAATAAAAAGTTATATAGATGGATTATTTTTTGGAAACTACTCAGATGATTACGGTTATCAGGTGAAGCAATCTGTTTATGCTTTTGGCAGTGGAGGGTTATTTGGAAAAGGGTATGCTAATGGTGTTCAAAAGTATAGTTACCTTCCAGAGATACATACAGACTTTATAATGGCTACTTTTGGAGAAGAGTTTGGAATAATGGGTATGTTTGTAGTTGTTGGATTATTTTTTGCATTATATCATTTTATAATGGTAACAGGAAGAGAGTGTAAAAATTATTTTGGAAAATACTTGGCCTTAGGAATGGGAGCTCAAATAATAACTCAAGTAATAATAAATATATTTGTAGCTGTTGGATTACTACCAGTTTTTGGATTGCCAATGCCATTCTTCAGTTATGGAGGAAGTGCAATGGTAACTATGGGAATAGCTCTTGGTTTGATTCATAATATGAATGTTGAATAAATATATTTTGATTTTTATATGTAAAAATGATATACTTTAATGTAAGAATATAGAGGATAAATATAAGGTAAGTAGTAAGAGATTAAAGCTAAAATCTTTAGTTTTAGTTCCTTATTATTTGCTATATTTATCCTCTACCAATTTAAAAGGAGGAAACTTAATGTTTAATGAAGTAAGCTTAAGCTTAGAAATAGGTGGAAGACAATTAACGTTAAAAACTGGTAAAATAGCAAGACAATCAAACGGAGCTGTAATGGTTCAATATGGTGATACAATTTTATTAAGTACAGTTAACAGAAGTAAAAGTGCTAGAGAGGGAATAGACTTCTTTCCTTTAACAGTAGATTATGTAGAAAAATATTATGCAGCTGGGAAATTCCCAGGAGGATTTAATAAAAGAGAAGCTAGACCATCAACAAATGCTACACTGATAGCTAGATTAATAGACAGACCAATAAGACCAATGTTCCCAGAAGGGTTTCATTACGATGTTCATATTGTAAATACAACACTTTCATATGATGGAGTATGTACTCCTGATTTCATGGGAATTGTTGGATCATCAGTAGCTTTAACAGTATCTGATATTCCATTTATGGGGCCAGTAGCTGGAGTAGTAGTTGGAATGATAGATGGAGAGTTTATTTTAAATCCAACACCAGAGCAATTAAAAATAAGTGAATTAGATTTATCGGTGGCTGGAAGTATGGATGCCATCAACATGGTTGAAGCAGGAGCAAAAGAAATTGATGAGGAAACAATGTTAAAAGCTATAATGTTTGCTCATGATAATATAAAGAAATTATGTCAGTTCCAAATGGAGTTCCAAGCTTTAGTTGGTAAAGAGAAGATAGAGTTCCAAGCACCTGAAGTAATGCCGATAGTTAAAAACTTTATCGATCAAAATGGAGCTACTAAGTTAAAAGAAGCTGTTTTAACAACTGGAAAAAAAGCTAGAGAAGAAGCTGTAGATCAATTAGAAGAAGTTTTATTTGAAGAATTTGTAAATACAAACTTTGGAGAAGAGGAAGTTCCTGCAGAAGTAGTTGCAGAATTTGCAAAATATTATCACGATTTAATGAAAGAGCAAGTTAGAGATGCTATTTTATACAATAAACATAGAGTAGATGGAAGAGCTACAACAGAAATTAGAGACTTAGCAGCAGAAGTAAATGTTTTACCAATTGTACATGGATCAGCTTTATTTACAAGGGGAGAAACACAAGCGTTAGTTGTAGCAACTTTAGGAACTAAAGAGGATGAGCAATTAATAGATGGGCTAGATGAAGAGTATTTTAAAAAATTCTATCTACACTATAATTTCCCTCCATATTCAGTTGGAGAAACAGGAAGAATGGGTGCACCTGGAAGAAGAGAACTAGGACATGGATCTTTAGCAGAGAGAGCATTAAGCTATGTAATGCCGTCAGTAGAAGATTTCCCATACACAGTTAGATTAGTTTCAGAAATAACAGAATCTAATGGATCGTCGTCTCAAGCGTCAATCTGTGGAGGATCATTAGCATTAATGCATGCAGGAGTGCCTATTAAAGAACATGTAGCTGGAATTGCAATGGGTCTAATCAAAAAAGATGATGATTATGTTGTGTTAACAGATATAATGGGTCTAGAGGATCACTTAGGAGATATGGACTTTAAAGTTGCAGGAACTAAGACTGGAATAACTGCTTTACAAATGGATATGAAGATTGCAGGAATATCAGAGGACATTATGAGAATAGCTTTAAAGCAAGCTTTAGACGCTAGATTACAAATATTAGAATTAATGAATAGCACAATATCAAATACAAATGAATTAGCACCAACTGTTCCAAGAATTCACCAAATGGTAATTCCAAAGGATAAAATTGCAGTTTTAATAGGACCTGGTGGAAAAAATATAAAAGGAATTATAGAAGCAACAGGTGCAACTATTGATATAGAAGATGATGGAAGAGTATCTATATTCTGTAAAGGATTAGATGTTTTAGAGGATACTATAAAGTTAGTAAATGGATATGTTAAAGATGTTGAAGTAGGAGAGGTATATTTAGGAAGAGTGGTAAATATAGCTAAGTTTGGAGCTTTCATGGAAATATTACCAGGGAAAGAGGGACTTCTTCACGTATCAGAAATATCTTTAGAAAGAGTAGCTAATGTTGAAGATGTATTAAAAGTTGGAGACACATTTGAAGTAAAAGTAATTTCTACAGAAAATGGAAAAATCAGTTTAAGTAGAAAGAAATTATTACAAGAAATGGCAGCTGAATAATTTTAAAATTAAGGGGGATAACACAGAGGACTTCAACCTCTGTGTTATTTTTCCGTATAGAAATAAAAGCAACAAAAAATGAAGGATGGTAAAAAATGAAATTAGGTTTAATAAGTTTAGGTTGTAGTAAAAACTTAGTTGACAGTGAGCACTTAATAGGGCTAATGGTAGCTAGAAAAGGATTTGAAATAACAAATGATTTAGAAGAGGCAGATGTTGTTTTAGTAAATACATGTGGATTTATTGGAGATGCAAAAGAGGAGTCAATTCAAGCAATATTAGAAGTTGCAGAAAAGAAAAACTCTGGAAAAGTAAAAAAAATAATTGTTGCAGGATGCTTAGCACAGAGATATGCTGATGAATTAATTTCAGAAATTCCTGAAATAGATGCTGTAGTTGGTACAGGTGAAATACATAAAATAGAAGAGATCGTAGATACAATTTTAGAGGATTCTAAAATTGTGAGATGTGATTCTTTTGAATTCTTAGCAGATGCAGGAACAGAAAGAATTTTAACAACAAATCCTCACACAGCTTATTTAAAAATAGCTGAAGGATGTAATAGAAGATGTACGTATTGTATTATACCTCAACTTAGAGGAAATTTAAGAAGTAGAACAATAGAGGATATTGTAGAAGAAGCAAAAGCTTTAGCAGCAAATGGAGTTAGAGAAATAAATTTATTAGCTCAAGAAACAACAGAGTATGGAATTGATTTATATAAGAAGAAAGCTTTACCTGATTTATTAAAAGAATTAGCAAAAGTAGATGGAATAGAGTGGATTAGATCATATTATATGTTCCCTAACTCATTAACAGATGAACTAGTTGAAGTTATAAAAAATGAACCAAAAGTTTGTAAATATTTTGATATTCCAATTCAACATATTTCAGGAAATATACTACAAAATATGGCTAGAGCAAAATCAGGTGATCATATAAAATCAATTTTAAATAAAATAAGAACTGAAATTCCTGAAGCAACAATCAGAACTACTGTAATTGTAGGATTCCCAGGAGAAACAGAAGAAGATTTTGAAGAGTTAAAAGATTTTATAAAAGAGTTTAAATTTGATTATGTAGGTGTATTTAAGTACTCTAGAGAAGAGGGAACTGTTGCACATGATTTAGAGAATCAAGTTCCAGAAGAAATAAAAGAAAAAAGATGGGCTGAATTAACAAATTTACAAGCTGAAATTGCAGAGATAAAAAATAGAGCAATGATTGGAAAAGTTGTTGAAGTTATGATTGACGGTATTTCTTCAGAGAGTGAGTTTATGCTAGAGGGAAGAACTAGAGGACAAGCCTTAGATATAGATGGAAAAGTTTTAACAAATGATGGAACTGCAAAACAAGGGGAAATAGTAAAAGTAAAAATAGAACAAAATTTTGAATATGACTATATAGGGGCAATTGTAGAAAACGAAATAAAATAGTCTTAAAATAAGGAGGAGTCAGTCTTGAATTTGCCAAATAAACTTACAGCAATTAGATTAATATTAGCAATACCTTTTATATACTTTTTACAAGAATCAGCAGGGACTACACATCATACTTTGTATAGAATGATAGCGTTTGGTATATTTATTTTTGCATCGCTGACAGATTGGTTAGATGGATATATAGCAAGAAAATATAATTTAATAACTGATTTGGGTAAGATAATGGATCCTTTGGCAGATAAAATACTTGTTATATCAGCATTGGTAATCTTTGTAAAATTAGATTATATTCCAGCATGGATGTCTATAGTTGTTATAGCAAGAGAATTTTTAATTAGTGGGATAAGAACTATAGCTGCAGCAAAAGGGGAAGTGATTCCTGCAGGAATTTTAGGAAAATATAAAACAACTACTCAAATGATTGTGATTATAATTATGCTGTTCTTTGGGCTAGGAAATACTCCTGAAAAAGAAACTTTGTATAAAACAATTTATTTTTATATGACATTAATTCCAGTTGTTTTAACAATTTGGTCTGGATGGGAATACTCGGTAAAAGCAAAACATTACTTTTTAGGAGAGAAATAAGGAGAAAATATGGGTTTAATTTACAGAATTATAAATTTAGCTTTTGAAATTATGAATATACTTATATTAATAAGAATAGTAATCTCTTGGTTAGCTCCATATTCAAGAAATGACTTTACAAATCTTGTATATGCTTTAACAGAGCCAATTTTAAAACCTTTTAGGACTTTGATACCTATGGGAAATGTTAGAATAGATTTGTCACCAGTATTGGCTTATTTTGCTTTGAAGATTCTAAGATATATTATTTTTTATTTATTATAATAGAATAGAGAGGCCAATGGCTTCTCTATTTTTTGTAGGAGGAACAAAAATGCACGAAATAGAAAGTGAATACCACATACCAGTTTTATATTATGAAACATTAGAAAATTTAATAACAGATAAAGATGGTATATATGTAGATTGTACTTTAGGAGGAGGAGGACACTCTGAAGGTATATTAAAAGAAATTAGTGATAAAGGAAGATTAATTTCTATAGATCAAGATGATCAAGCAATAGAATTTGCAAAAAAAAGACTTGAGAAATATGGAAAAAAATGGTCTGTATATAAAAGTAACTTCGAAAATATAGAAACAGTTCTGTATATGGCTGGGGCTAATGAAGTTACAGGAATTCTTATGGATATTGGAGTTTCATCTACTCAACTTGATGATCCAGAAAGAGGGTTTTCATATAGATATGATACAAAGCTTGACATGAGAATGAATAGAGAAGAAGTGTTGTCAGCTTATGAAGTTGTTAATGAATACGAAGAAGGAGAATTAGTTAGAATTTTCTTTGAATACGGAGAGGATAGATTTGCTAGAAAGGTAGCTAGATTGATCTGTCAAAGAAGAGAGGAAAAGCCTATTGAAACAACTGGAGAACTTGTAGAGATAATAAGAAAAGCTTATCCACCAAGAAGTGAAAAACATCCAGCTAAAAAAGTTTTCCAAGCTATTAGAATTGAAGTTAATAGAGAATTAGATGTATTAAAAAATGCGATAACAAAATCTTTTAATAGTTTAGAAAAAGGAGGACGTTTAGCAATAATAACGTTCCACTCTTTAGAAGATAGAATTGTAAAAAATATGTTTAGAGATCTTTGTACAGGATGTAAATGTCCAAAAGAGATTCCAATATGTGTATGTAACGAAAAACCTAAAGGTAAATTGGTAAATAGAAAGCCAATAACTTCAGGTCAAGATGAGTTAAAATTTAACAATAGAGCGCATTCAGCTAAATTAAGAGTTATCGAAAAATTATAAAAATAAAAGGAGGACCTGATGAAGAGAAAAAAAGTTTTATTAACACTTGTTGGTATAATTTTAATCTGGTCATTTTATGGGTACCTTATAAGAACAATCTCATATTTAGAAAAAAGTAATTTGAAGATTGAAAGAGAGTTAAGAGAGCTTGAAAAAGAGAGAAGTAAAAGAATATATGAATATGACTTACTCATGGATTTAAGTAAAATAGAACAAGAAATGAATAAACAAAAAAATATGGTTATTTCTGAAAAGATAAATTTCTTTAAAATAGATGATAGCTCTTTTTAAAAATAAAGGAGAGTATTTATGAAACTAGAAAAAGGACAAATAGTTGAAATTAAGATAGAAAAAATAGTCTACGGTGGAGAGGGATTAGGTTATTACAATGGCGAGTTTGCTATGTTTGTGCCTATGTCTGTCCCTGGAGATATTTTAAAAGTTGAGATAATTTCTTTAAAAAAGAGTTATGGAAGAGCTTTAATAAAGGAGATTATAACTCCTGGAGCTGAAAGAATTAAAGATTTAAATCATGTAACTTTCGAAGATTTTCAAGGGTGTGATTTTGGAATGCTAGATTACACTGCTCAGTTAAAATATAAAAAAGAGATGGTAGAGGATGTAATAAGAAGAATAGGTAAAAATAGTGAAGTTTTAATAGAGGACACATTAGAATCACCTATTGAAAAAAACTATAGAAATAAAGTTATTGAACCATTTTCTTTTAATGGACAAGAAATTATAACTGGATTCTTTAAAAGAAAAAGTCATGATGTATTTCAAGTAGAAGATAATATGTTGAATTCAGTATTAGGAAATAAAATAATCACAGAGTTAAAAAATGTTTTAAATAAAAATAAAGTAACTGTGTATGATGAAAAAAAACATTCAGGAATATTGAGACATGTAATGGTTAGAACAAACTCTTTTAATGAAGCTATGTTAGTTTTAATAATAAATGATACAAAAGTTTCTGAAAAAATTAAAAGTATTTTGAAAGAGGTAATGGATAAGTTTAAAGAGATTACATCGACTTATATTTCGTTAAATGATAGAAAAACGAATGTAGCTTTAGGCCATAAAAATCTACTTATTTTTGGAGAAAAAACAATTAAAGAGGATATTGATAATATTCATTTTAATATATCTCCAACATCTTTTTTCCAGATAAACTTGGATCAAACAAAAAGATTATATAGTTTAGCTATAAGTATGTTTGAAAATATAGAAAACAAAAAAATTGTAGATGCTTATGCAGGAACTGGAACAATAGGAATGATTCTATCTAAAAAAGCAAAGAAAGTTTACTCAATAGAAATTGTAGAATCAGCTGTAAAAGATGGAATTCAAACTGCAAAAGAAAATAATATAGAAAATGTTCAATTTATATGTGGGGATGTAAATAAAGAGCTAGGAAAATTAATAAAAGCAGAAAAAGTGGATTCAATAATATTAGATCCACCAAGAAAAGGGATTGATGAGGAAAGTCTAATAAATATATCTAAAGTTGGAATAGAAGAGATTGTATATATATCTTGTAATCCATCAACTTTTGCTAGAGATATAGAAATTTTAGAAAGAGAAGGATATAAGTTAGTTAGAGTAAAACCAGTGGACATGTTTCCTCAAACAAGCCATATTGAAGTAGTGGGAAGATTAGTTAAAAAATAGGAGGGCTTTATGATAAAGTTTTTAATATTTGCAGTAATTGCATATATATTTGGTTCACTTCCTTGTGGTGTTTGGTTAGGAAAGGGAGTTAAAAATATTGATATAAGAGAATATGGAAGCAAAAACTCTGGTGCAACAAATGCTTATAGAATTTTAGGACCAAAGTATGGTATAATGGTTCTAATATTAGATGCTTTAAAAGGATATATTCCACTTTATATAGCAAGTTTATTTGATATTGGTGGCATATATATTATATTATTAGGTTTGGTAGCTATACTAGGTCACACTTTTTCATTCTTTTTACAATTTAAAGGTGGAAAAGGGGTAGCAACAAGCTTAGGAGTTTTTCTTTTCTTAATGCCAAAAGTGGTAGGCGTTTTGGTATTGGTATTTATACTTGTGGTAGGAATTAGTAAATACATCTCTTTAGGATCAGTTATATGTGCAGGGTTATTACCAATTTTAGCATATTTTATGCCTGTAAGAGATGACGCAACTAGACTTCCATTAGTGGTAATATCTCTAATAGTTGGAATATTTGTAATTTATAAACATAAAGCAAATATTCAAAGGCTCATGGAAGGGAAAGAAAATAAATTTAATTTAAAGTAAGGAGATAAATTAAATGGAAAAAGTAGTTGTAATAGGAGCAGGAAGCTGGGGAACAGCTTTAGGAATGATTTTAGCAAAAAAAGGTTATGAAGTTGTAATGTGGGAACATAATAAAGAGATTGCTGAAAAATTAAATCTGGAAAAAGAAAATAAGAGATTACTTCCAGGAGTAAAATTTCCGGATAATCTGAAAGTTACGTGGGAATTAGATGGACTTTTGGCTAATGTTAAATATGTCATTTTCTCTGTACCATCACAAGTATTAAGAGGTGTAATGGCGATAGTATCTTCACAAATTGAAGAGGGTATGATATTAATAAATACAGCAAAAGGAATAGAAGTTTTAAGTGGAGAAACGTTATCTCATGTTATGAAAGATGAGATAAAAGGAAAATACCATAAAAATATAGTGATTTTATCTGGTCCAACTCATGCAGAAGAAGTAGCTCAAGAGCTACCAACAACTATAGTTGCAGCAGGAGAGCTAGAGAATGCTAAAAAAGTTCAAGAACTGTTCAACACAGAAAACTTTAGAGTTTATGTAAGTGAAGATATAGCAGGAGTAGAGCTAGGAGGAGCAGTAAAAAACTGTTTAGCAATAGGAGCAGGAATCGCAGATGGATTAGGTTATGGAGATAACGCAAAAGCTGCTTTAATAACAAGAGGAATCGCAGAGATGATAAGATTTGGAAAAGTTATGGGAGCTGATGAAAGAACATTTTCAGGATTGACTGGGATTGGGGACCTAGTTGTAACTTGTGCTAGTCAACATAGTAGAAATAGATATGTTGGTGAAAGACTTGGAAAAGGTGAAAAAATAGAGGACATCTTAAATAGTATGGTAATGGTTGCTGAAGGTGTACCTACAGTTAAGGCTGTGTATGCTAAAAAGTTAGAGTTAGGAATAAGCATGCCAATAGTTGAGGCAATTTATGAGATAATATACGAGGGAGCAAATACAAAAGAAAAGGTTAAAGAGCTAATGACAAGAGAGTTAAAAGAAGAATTTTATTAAAAAGAAATTTTGCAAGTTATACTTAAATTATTAATTACATTAAAAGAAATTCATAAATAAAAAAATTAAATAAGCAACACGGAGATTCAAAATAGAAAAAGATAACTAATGAGGGTATGGGGTGTGTATGACAGAAAAAGATTTAGTTTCATTTTATCTAGATGATATAAAAGAGTATGAAGTGTTAGGAAAAGATGAAGAGATATTACTTTTAAGAAAAGCAAAAAATGGTGATATTGAAGCAAGAGAAAGATTAATTTTATGTAATTTGAGATTAGTAGTTAATGTAGCCAAGAAATATGGAAGTAAAGGTATGAGTTTTATAGACTTAATTAGTGAAGGTAACTTTGGTTTAATTCATGCAATTGAAAAATTTGATGTAGAGAAGGGGTATAGATTCTCAACATATGCTGTTTGGTGGATTAAACAAGCTATAAGTAAAGCTATAATAAGCAAAGGTAGAGAGATAAGGATACCGTCATATAAACATGATATGTTGAATAAAATAAATAAATTTATAATGGATACCGTTATGTTAAAAGGTGATTATCCAAGTATATATGAAATATCAGATGGATTAAGTATAAATTTAGAAAAAGTTCAAGATTTAATGCTGGAGTTTCAAGAAACAATATCTCTTAGTTCTCCAATAGGAGAAGATATATGCTTAGAAGATACTATAGCTAGTGAGATGCACAATGATTTAGAGGATAATCTAATTAGAGAGATGAGTACATCTCAGATAAAAGAGATATTAAATAAATTAAACGATCGAGAAAAACAGATATTAAAACTTAGATTTGGATTTGATGGAAACCAAATTCATACTTTAGAAGATATTGGGCAAAGTTTTAGCATAACAAGAGAAAGAGTAAGACAGATTGAGCAAAAAACATTAGAAAAATTAAGAATACGTTATAGTGACTTACTAAAAGGAAACTATTACTATTAAAAGCAAGGAGGTTAAATTGATTTTAAAAGTTAATAGATTAGAATTTCTAAAGAAGATAAAAATAGTAGAAAAAGCAATCAATGAAAATAAAATTAGACCCATAATCTCTTATGTTTATATGGAAACAAGAGAGAATAGATTATGGTTTTGTGGAACAAATTTAGAGTTAACAATATCAACACATATGGAATGTGATGTAATAGCAGAGGGAAAGGCTGTTTTTCAACATAATTTAGTAGAAGAGTACTTAAAGGAAATCAAAGATGAAGAGATTACTTTAAATATAAAAGAAGATGTTTTAACAATAGAAACATCAGATTCAGCTTCTGAGTTTATGTTAATGAATGCAGAAGAGTTTCCTAAAATTCAAGAATCAGAGTTAGAAGATAACGAGTTCGAGTTTAAATTAAAAAAATTAGATTTAGCTGATTATTTTGATAAAGTAAAGTTTTCAGCTTCGATGTCTAGTGACAATTTATCAATAAATTGTATAAGAGTAGAGATTGAAAATAATAAAATAAAGTTTATATCTACAGATACTTATCGTTTAACATATTTAGAGCACGACTATTTAGATAGTGACGGAACTTTTAAAGTTAGTATCCCGATAAATACAATAGATGCAATGTCTAAATTATTAAGAAACGGAAATGAAGAAGAGATTGCATTTACACAAAAAAACAAGCAGTTATACTTTAAGTTAGGAAATATATCAATAATAAGTAGAGTTATTGACTTACCATTCCCAAACTATAAAACAATATTAGAAGCTAGTGGATATAACAAGAAATTACAAATAAATAGAGTTGAATTCGAAAAAATGTTAAAAAGAATTCAAATTTTTGTAAAAAACAATTCAGAATCAAAGTTTGGAGCAATATTTACCTTATCTGGAAATGATATTGAAATTGAAGGAATAGGAGAGATTGCAAAGGCTAAAGAGATTGCAAAAGTAAATTATGAAGGAGATAATCTTAAGATTTCTTTAAATGTGAAGTTCTTATTAGAGTTTGTTCAATCAAGTGATAAAGATATTATCACATTGGAGTTTACAACATCAAATAGTGCTGTAAGAACAAGAAATATACAAGAAGATAATTATACTTATATAGTAATGCCTTTAGCTTTGAAAGACTAGATCATAAAAACTAGCTTACAGAGTGAGCTAGTTTTTATTTTGCAAAGATAAATTCTTTATGGTATAATTTGGATAATATTTTTTCATTTAAGGAGAAATAATGAGCAAATTTTATATACTAAAAATTATATATGAACTTCAATACTTCAGGTATTTACTATTGGAATATATAACTAAAAATCCATATGATAATAATAGCGCAAAAAAGTTTATAAATTTTAACAATAAGAGAGTCTTAAAAAAAATAAAAAAAGAGAAAATAAAAAAGATAGCAATATTATTACCTCACTGTATACAAAAGTATGATTGTAATTTAAAAATAACAAATAATATAGAAAATTGTAAAATGTGTGGATTGTGTGATATATCTGAAATTATAAGATTAAAAGATGAATTTAAACATATTAGCATAAAAGTGGCTACTGGTGGAACATTGGCTAGATTATACTTAAAAGAAGAGAGACCTAACTTAGTAATAGCTGTAGCTTGTAAAAGGGATTTAACTTCTGGAGTTAGAGATTCATTTCCAATACCAGTTTACGGAGTTTTTAATAAAATTATAAATACGCCGTGCAAAGATACTAGAGTAGCCGTAGATGAAATAAGAAAGGTATTAAGAGAGGTGGGGACAACGTGAGAAAATTAAAACTATTTATTGCTGGACTTTTAATATGTTCTGGGTTAATTGCCTCAGAAAAAGAGGATATTAAATTTTTGGATGAGCTGTTTATTCAGAGAAAATATTCTATGGCACTTCAAGAGTCTAATAATTTTATAACAAAATATCCACGTTCTAAATATATAAAAAATATAAAAATAAGAATGGGACAAGTTTATTACGTAGAGGGAAGATATCAAGAAGCAATAAACACTTTAAACGGGTGTTTAAAAGATTTAAAATTAAATCAAAATGAAAGTAATAATATATATTTATATTTAACTAAATCTTATATAGGGTTAAAAGATTTTGATACAGCATCTAAAGCAGCAAATTTAATAGTTAGAACGACTCCTGAAGGGAAAAATGACTATGAAGAAGCTTTATTATCAATAGGAAAGGGTTATATGGATAATAAAGATTATATCAGGGCTCAAAGGGAGCTTACAAGTGCTTTAAGTGTACAAGGAAAGAACTATGAAGATGTTGTGCTAAATCTTGCTTTAGCAGCATATAATAACTCTCAATATATAAAAACTATAGTTTATTTAGATGAATATTATAGAGGTGCAAAAGTTGGTACAAATAGAGACTTAGTTAATTATCTATATGGATCTTCTTATTATAAGACAAATGAAACATCAAAAGCATTGGAGTATTTCAAAAAAGTAAAAAATAGCAATGTAAGTTCAGAATATAAAACTCTATCAGTTTTAACAATGATAGAGATTTACTTAAAGCAGGGTAATGCTAAAGAAGCTGAAAATATATTATCTAGTTTATCATCGGATCCAAAATTATATAATACAGCATTAAAAAGTTTTGGTGATTTCTATTTAGTTAGAGGATCAAGTGATGTCGCATTATCTTATTATAATAAAATAACAACTAAAGATATAGATGTGTGGTATGGAATAGCACTTTCTCAATATAGGTTGAAAGATTATAAAAATTCTTTAGAAAATTTTAGAAAATTATACCCAACAAAATATAAAAATGAAAGTATATACTATCAATTATCTATTGAGTATTTAAATAAAAATTATAAGTGGGTTTTAAATAACAGAAACTTAGCAGTTGGATTAAATTTAAGTAGAGAAGAAGAGATTGCAATAAATAATCTAATTGGAACTTCGGCTTTCCAAGAGGGAGATTTTAAAATAGCAGAAGAATATTATGCTAAAAATTATAATATATCTCCTAATAAAGAATCTCTTTATAAAATGATTGTAACCTTGAGTAAAACAAAGGATAGAGTAAAGTTAAATAATCTGATAAAAGAGTATAATACAAAATATCCAAGTGACCAAGAATATAAGAAAAATATAACGATAATAACTTCAGATAATTTACTAGCAGAAGGCAAAGGAGAACAAGCTATAAATCTTTATAAAGAATATTTAGCAGTAAATAGAGATCCTGAAATTGTTTCTAGTTTGATAGAAGTTATGATAGCTCAAAAAAAATACAGTGATGTAATGCAATATTTAAACATTCAAGATGCTTCTTTAGAAAATACTTATCAAAAGGGAATTGCTACTATGGGAATGGGAAGATACGATGAAGCAGAAATGTATTTTAATCAAATTTTAAATAGTGGAGATAACGTTGATAAATCTCTTTATGAAAAATCAAAATACAATGTAATAAAAAATTATTTTTTATGGGAAAAGTATTCAGATGCAATAAATTCAGGAGAGGCTTATATAGCTGGAGATAACTTATATGCATTAGAGGATGTTGTTGATAAAGTTGCAATTAGTTACTTTAGACTAGATAATCCAGAAAAAGCAAGAGAGTATTTTGAGAAGTTAAAATTAGTTTCAAATATGGGAGATTATGCACAGTTTCAAATAGGAGAAACATATTATAGTGAAAAGAGATACCAAGATGCAATAGATGCATATAGAATAAGTGCACAAAACTCAAAAAATCCAGAATATAAAGAAAAAGGATTGTATTGGGAGATTTCATCTTTATATCTACTAAAAAATACAAATGAGTTTGATGCTAAAAGTAAAGAATTTTTTAAATCATATCCTAACTCAAAATTAAAAGATAATATTCTTTTAATGGAGGGGGAGCTATATGGAATTCAAGGAAATAATACAAATAGTTTAAAAACTTATGAAAAACTATATGGTGAAACTAAAGATGATGTTTTAAAAGAAAAATCTCTTATGAAAATAATAGAGTTATCTGAAAATACTAAAAATATTCAAAAAGAATTAGAGTGGATAAATAAAATAACTAATGATAACAAAAAAAGTTACTATATGGCAAAACATCTTCAAAGAGAGAAAAAGCACGAAGAAGCAAAAGTTGAATTTGAAAAATTAATAGTAACCAATGATTATAAAGATTTTGGAGCATTAGGACTAGGGGATTATTATTATTCTAAAAAAGATTTTTCAAAAGCAAAGGAATATTATGAAAGTATATTAGTTTTAGAAAATAGTGCATATAAAGATAAAGCATTGTATCAAGTGGCTAATATTGAAAAAAATACTGGATTAACAAAAGAAGCTGTTAGAAATTATACTAAACTTTATGTTTTATATCCTACAAGTGAATACGCACTAGAATCAAAAATAAGATCAGCAGAGGGATATGAGAATTTAAATAATTTTAAAGATGCAATAGCTCAATATGATGAATTGTTAAGAACAGAAAGTAAAAATAAAGATTATTTCTTAGAGAAATTAATATTTTTAAATTTAAAAATTGAGAAAAAAGATTTAGCAAAAGTATATTATGAGCAGTTAAAAAGAGAGAATTTAAAACTTTCTGAAAAATATAAAGATTTTTTTAACGGAGGAGAGAACATATGAAGAAATTAGTTATTACAGGTTTAATGGTTTTATCTTTAGGGGTTTTTGCTAATGAGGATGTAGTTATTGATAAGCAGGTAACTGGTGTAAATAAAGAGCAACTAGAAAGTTATCCAAAAGAAAGTAATGTACAGTTAGAAAAAAAAGTTATAAAAATAGATGATAAAAATATAACTGCAGATAAGTTTAAAGATCAAAAACAAGTTATTCAAATAAATGAAACAAACGATTCAATGAATAAGAGTCTAACTGAAACTGATAGCGGAACTCCAATTTGGAAGTACATAATAGGAGTAGTTGCATTAGTTACATTGGGAATAGCATTATAATTAAAATTACAACACAAAAGATTAGGAGGTCTATAGAATGTACTGGTTAGTTAATGGTGGAATACTTATGTATTTTATAGTTTTTATGTCAATATTAGGGTTGTATGTAATAATAGAAAGAGCAATTTATTTTAGAGTAAATGAGAATATAGATATGTCTAGAATAAGACCTATATTACGTAGTGCAATTGAAAAGAACGATATTAAAGGGGCAATTACAACTTTAGGAAATCAAAAAAGTTCAACTGCTAAGGTTATAAAGGAAGTTTTAATCTATTGGTACAAAACAAGAAGTACAAATGTAGAGACATTAGAAGAGAAAGCTAGAGAAGTAGCTTTAGCTCAAGTTCCAAAATTAGAAAGAAATATGTGGCTTTTATCAGTAGTTGCTCATACAACACCATTAATTGGTTTATTAGGAACAGTTACAGGTATGATAAAAGCATTCCAAGCTGTATCATTACATGGAACAGGAGATGCATCTGTATTAGCAAGTGGAATATCTCAGGCTCTATTGACAACTGCAGGAGGATTATTTGTTGCTATTCCATCAATTATTTTATATAACTATTTTAATAAAAAAATTGATGATCAGATTAATGATATGGAAAAGGGTAGTGCAGAGTTAATAAACTACTTTAGAAAATAAAGGAGGGGGAGCATGAAACTTAATAGAATTAAAAGAAGATCAGGTAATTCTTTAATACTTGAATTAACTCCCTTAATAGACGTAGTATTTCTGTTGCTAATATTCTTTTTAGTTGCTACAACTTTTGAAGATGTTAATAGTAGTATAAAAATAGATTTACCTACATCTACGGTAAAAAGTACTAAGCCAGTTAATGAGTTGCAAGTTATTGTAACGAAAGATAAAGAATTTTTTATAAGTTATAAGGATAAAGGAAAAAGTAAGAGGGAAAAAGTAAGTGCAAAAGATTTAAAAGAGGAACTTGCACAAAAGCTTATTGAATCAGAAGATAAAAATGTTATCATTAGTGCTGACAAAAGTGTTAATCATGGTATAATTGTAGATACGATGACAGCAGCTAAAGAGGCAGGAGCTATTTCTTTAGATATAGATACAGCTTCGCCTGGAAAGTAGGTGCGAATCTATGAATAGACAAAATAATGATTTAAAAATATTTATAGCATCGGTAATCATAAACCTTCTTATTTTATTTTTGATTCCTGGAATTAAAATAGATGAAATAGTTGATAAAAAGTTAAAGGTTGGTTTAGTTTCTCTTGAAACAAATACTAAAAGAACAACAACAAAGCCAGAGCCAAAGAAAAAAGTTACTCCTATAAAAGAGGAGAAAAAAGAGGAAAAGAAAGTTGTTAAAAAAGAGGAACCTAAACCAGTAGAGCAAAAACAAGAGATAAAAGAAACTAAAAAACTTTCATTAGATGATTTAGCAAAAAGTATTTCAAAGAGAGAGACAGAGTTCTTAGCCATTGATAAACCTTCAACTAGAGAGATAAATAGTGATTTAAAGAATGAGTTATTAAATAAAAAAGATTTGCAAGAAGCTGAAAAAAAATCTTCAATAGATCCAACTAAAGATATAACAATATCTAAAGATGATACAATTTTAGATAAAAGCGTAGATTATCAGTTAGATGAAAGTAGTAAAGATTTAGCTTTTCAAGGAGAGGGAGAAGAGGAGCTAGGATTTAAAACTATGGTAGAAAAAAACGGAGCTGATGGACTTCCAAGTGGTTATAGATTAGGAGTAGAAGATGGAGATGTAGTTGCTAAATGGGATCAAGGAAATAGAGAACCTAGATATCCAGAAGCTGCTCAGCTAAGAGGTATGCAAGGTAAAGTATTATTAAAAATACAAATAGATGAAACAGGTAAAGTTACATCAGTATTTATAGAAAAGGGTAGTGGAGTTCCAGAAATAAATATGGCTATAGAAGAAATTGCAAGAACTTGGAGAATCTATTTAACAAAAAATGGATTAAATATAAAAGGGAATGTTAATTTAGAATATAGTTTTAAACTTTTAGGAGCTTCATAAATAGAAGTAAAAATTAGAGGATGGTGAAGAGATTTGACTCTTTTAGGATTTAGATTAGAAAATGAATTAAAAGATGAGTTAGAAAGTAATTTTGAAAATGAATTAAGGTTTGCAGAAAATATTAGTTCTTTTATGGAGCTATTAAAAGAGAGAAAATATGAGGCTGTTGTAATTGATGAAACAAATTTACAACAAGACGCATTAGTTAACCTTGTTAAAAAAATTACAGAAACACATAAAAGATCAGTAATTATAATAATGGGAGAAACTTCAAACTTAAAATTAGTTGCAGGTGTGATAAAAGCAGGTGCTTATGACTATATTTTAAAACCAATTAGTCCAAAAGATGTTAATAAAATCTTAGAAAAAGCAGTAAAAGATCACAAACTTTTAGCTGAAAGAGTAGACAGAAATAAAAATACTGGAGACAAATTAATAGGACAAACAAAAGAGATTGTAGAAGTATATAAGATGATTGGAAGAGTTGCAAATAGTAGAATTCCAGTTTTAGTAGTGGGAGAGAAAGGAACTGGAAAAAGTAGTGTGGCAACAGCGATACATCAATTTAGTGATTGGAATACAAAGCCATTTTTATCAGTAAATTGTACATCTTTTCAGAATAATCTTCTAGAAAGAAAGTTATTTGGTTATGAAAAAGGAGCCTTTGAAGGAGCAGCGTTTTTACAAATAGGAGATTTAGAAAAAGCTAATGGAGGAACGCTGCACCTAGGAAATATAGAGTCTTTAAGCTTAGATATGCAATCAAAGATTTTGTATTTATTACAAGAGGGAGAATTTTTTAGAATGGGTGGATCTGAACCTATCGAAATGGATATAAGAATAGTAGCTACTACAAGTGAAAATTTAGAAGAATTAATTAATAAAAAATTATTTATTGATGAATTGTATAATAAATTAAAAATATTAGAGATTAATATACCACCATTAAGAGAGAGAAAAGATGATATTCCATTTATAATAGATCATTATTTATCTAGTTGTAATGAAGAGTTACATAAAGCTGTAAAAGGTGTAAGTAAACCTGCAATGAAAAAAATAATGAGATACGATTGGCCAGGAAATGTAAATGAATTAAAAAATGCTATAAAGTCAGCAGTAGCTCTTTGTAGAGGAAGCTCTATTCTAGTTGAAGAATTACCAGGAAATGTAACAGGAAATAAAATATCTAAAAGAAAAGGGGATAACCAAAGTTGGGTATTAACTGATTGGATAGAGGGAGAGCTTCTAGGATTAAAAAATAATAAACAAAATAACTATTATGGGATAATAATATCAAAAGTAGAAAAAGAGTTAATACGTCAGGTTTTAGAGATAACAAGTGGTAAAAAAGTTGAAACAGCTGAACTACTTGGAATAACAAGAAATACATTGAGAACAAAGATGAATAACTATGGCTTAGAGTAAAACTCTAGGCCTTAGGAGGAAAAAATGCACGTAACATTATATAGAAAATACAGACCAAAAGGTTTTGAAGAGATTGCAGGAGAGCAAGAGATTGTTCAGACTTTAAAAAACTCATTGAAATCTAATAGGTTAGCACACGCTTATTTATTTACAGGACCTCGTGGTGTAGGAAAAACATCTATAGCTAGACTTATGGCAAAGGGTGTAAACTGTTTAACAAATGGTATAACAGATACACCTTGTAACGTATGTGAAAATTGTAAAGAGATTTCTATGGGAAATTTTTTAGATTTAATTGAAATAGATGCAGCTTCAAATAGAGGAATCGATGAAATAAGACAATTAAAAGAAAAGATAAATTATAGCCCAACTAAGGGAAGAAAAAAAGTTTACATAATAGATGAAGTTCATATGTTAACTAAAGAAGCTTTTAATGCTCTTTTAAAAACTTTAGAGGAGCCTCCAGAGCATGTTCTATTTATTTTAGCTACAACAGAGCCTGATAAAATTTTACCAACTATCATCTCAAGATGTCAGAGATATGATTTTAAAAGTGTTAATTATAGAGATATGAGAGAGAAATTACTATATATAGTAGATAGCGAAGGATATAAAATAGATGAACCTAGTTTAGTCGCTATTTATGAAGCTTCTGGTGGAAGCATGAGAGATTCGATATCAATTTTAGAAAGACTTATGATAAATACAGAGGAAAAAAATATTGTAATTGAAAAAACAGAGGATGTATTAGGAATAACTCCTTTGAAAACTATAGATTTATTTATAGAAGCTATAGAGAATAAAAATCAGTCTCAAGGAATTGAACTTTTAGAAGATATCTGGAAAAATTCTATAGATATAGAGTTATTTTTTAAAGATTTAGCCAAAAGAGCTAAAGATAGAATTATAAAAGGTGATTTAGAAACTGAAAAAGGTCTAGAAATAATTGACACAATTTATGATATTTTATCGAAATTTCGTTATGAAGAGGATAAACGTCTAATTGGATATGTTATTTTAAATAGATTAACAGAGAGAAAAGAAAAAGAGGTTATAGTTGAGAAAATTATAGAAAAAGTTCAAGAAGTTGATAAGGATGTAGTAGACATTTCAGAAAATGATGTTAATCAAGAAATTGTATCTAAAGTAACTTATGATGAAGTAAAAAAATCTTGGAATAAAATAATAGAAGAGTCTAAAAAAGTAAAAATGACATTTGGAGCATTTTTAATTAAAGCATATTTTAAAGATTTTTCAAACAACACTTTAACTATTGGGTTTCCAGAAGATCAGGGATTTGCAAAAAATATGATGGAAACAGAACCTTATAGAACATTGTTCTTAGATGTAGCAAGAAAAGTTCTTAAGTCAAAAATTATGATAAAATATGAATTGCAAGAGGTTAATAAAAATAAAGATAGAGGAGAAACTGAGGATTTTTCTAAAAAAATAATAGATTTTTTTGGAGGAGAAATAATATAGCTTAACAAAACTCTACCTTTATGGTATAATTATCCTGATAAAGTTTTAGGAGGATTAATGTTTTTAATAACAGGAATAATAATAGCAGCATTATTTTTAGTTTCTACCTCGATGCCTTTTTTAAGTTGGATTTTACCATATTATAAAATCAAAAAATTAGAAAATGCAGATTTAAAAACTAAAATTATAGCCAATGTAGTTGCTTTAGTTGCTATAGGTTGGATAGATATACATTTTTTAGTAACTTATATTGGAGTTTTTGTTTCAATAGAAGTTCTTTACTATATATTAAAAAGATATGACAGAAAAATACAATATTTTGATAGAATATTTATAACAAGCCTATTGATAGGTATTGGAGTTTGTATATACATATATTTTAATAGAGTTGGGTTAAATATAGGATTTGAACAATTAAAAAGTTTATATTTACAAAAAACAACATTTACTCAATATGAAGTAGATATGGCATTTAAGTATATTAAAGATAATTTTACATATTTAGTATTTGCGTATTTAAATATGACAGTATTTTTAACATATTACTTTTTAAATAAAGAAGATTTCTTTAAGTGGGAAGCTTCATATTTATGGTTAATTCCTTATATAGTTGTATTTTTTATAGAGAAATATACTTCTTTTGGAGGAAATTTAACAAGTAATATATTAGAAGTTTTAAAAATAGTTTACATAATGTATTTTATGAAGATTGTTGCAAGTATATTAAATGAAAAAGTAAAAAAACAATCTTTATGTTTTACAGTAGGTGTATTTTTAGCTTTAATATCTCCAGAATTTGCATTTATTTTTGGAGCATTAGCTAGTGGAATAAAAATTAAAATAGTAAAATCATAAAATAATTAGGAGGAGTTTTTATGTCAAAAATACAAGTAATTTTAACAGCGGATGTGGCAGGACAAGGAAGAAAAGGAGAGATTGTAAGTGTTTCTGAAGGGTATGCAAAAAACTTCCTATTAAAAAATAATAAAGGAATTGTAGCAACTCCAGAGGAGTTAAAAAAGATAGAGAATAAAAAAATAAGAGATGCTAAAAAAGCTGAAGAAGAAAAGAAAAAAGCGATTGAAGTAAAAGCATTATTAGAGAGTAAAAAATTATCAATAGTTGGAAAAACAGGAGATAATGGAAAACTATTTGGAGCAATAACAAATAAAGAGATTTCTGCTGAATTAAAAAAAGAATTTGGACTAGATATAGATAGAAAAAAAATAGAGTGCACTATTAAGAGCTTAGGAGAACATACAGTAATTGTTAAATTACATACAGATGTAAAGGCTGAGGTTTTAGTAGTTATAAAAGGATAGTGAAATATGGAAGATATAGAAAAACTTAGAAAAATTCCAAGTAGTTTAGAAGCTGAAAGGTCGGTTCTAGGTGGTATTTTTTTGAAGCCAGATATTTTTAGTGAGGTAATAGAAATTATTACCTCAAGTGATTTTTATAAAATGGCTCATAAATTGATTTTTGAAGTTATGCAAGAGATATATGGTTCTGGGGAATCAATAGATCCAATTATAGTTATGGATAGATTAAAAAGAAAAGATAAGTTTGATGATATTGGTGGAGAAGCTATCTTTTATGAAATTATAGAAGAAGTGCCAACAGCAGCAAATATCTTGACTTATGCAAGAATTATAAAAGAAAAGGCAACTTTAAGAAAACTTGGAGATATTGGAACTAAAATAGTAGAAATGACTTATGAAGGATATGAAGATGTGGATACTATATTAGATAAAGCTGAAGGAATGATATTTAAAGTTGCTGAAAGTAAAGAGTCAAAAGACATTGTTAGTTTAAAAGAAGTTGTTACAAATGAATTTGAAAGATTAGAGCAACTTTTACAAAATAAAGGTGTAACAACTGGAATATCAAGTGGATTTAAACATTTTGATGAAATGACAAGTGGATTCCATCCGTCAGATTTAGTAATTCTAGCTGCTAGACCATCTATGGGAAAAACAGCCTTTGCTTTAAACTTAGCTTTAAATGCAGCTATGAAGGCTGAAAAAGGAGTTTTAGTATTTAGTTTGGAGATGTCAAGTTCACAACTATTACAAAGACTTTTAGCTATAGAGGCTGGTATAGGATTACAAAAGATTAGAAATGGATTTTTAGGAGAAGACGATTGGGGAAAATTAGGAATTGCCAGTGGTAAATTAGCAAATGCTGAAATAAATATTGCAGATGTTCCCAATGTAAATGTTTTAGAGATTAGATCCATAGCAAGAAGATTAAAAGCGGCTGGAAAATTAGATATGATTTTAATTGACTATTTGCAACTTATAAAAGGAACAAGTGGAAAATCAGATAATAGACAGCAAGAAATCTCAGATATCTCAAGATCGTTAAAAGGGATAGCTAGAGAGTTAGATATACCGATAATTGCACTATCACAGCTTTCTCGTGCTCCAGAACAAAGAGCTGATAGAAGACCAATGCTATCAGACTTAAGAGAATCAGGAGCAATTGAGCAAGATGCTGATATGGTTGTATTTTTATATAGAGATGATTATTATAATGATGAGTCAGAACAAAAAGGTATAACAGAAGTTATCATAGGAAAGCAAAGAAATGGACCAGTTGGAACTGTAAACTTGAAGTTCTTCCACGAAATTACCAAGTTTGGAGATTACACAACTAAGGTTGAATAGAAAGGTGAGAAAAAAATGAAAAGAGCAGAATTATTAGCTCCAGCAGGAAATATGGAAAAGTTAAAAATGGCTTTCCATTATGGAGCAGACGCAGTATTCTTAGGAGGAAAAATGTTTAACCTAAGAGCTGGAAGTCACAACTTTAATGATGAGGAGTTAAAAGAGGCTGTTGAATATGCACATTCAATGGAAAAAAGAGTATATGTAGCTCTTAATATAATACCTCATAATAATGAATTAGAGTTATTACCAGATTATGTAAAATATTTAGAAGAGATTGGAGTAGATGGTGTAATAGTTGCAGACTTAGGAGTATTCCAAGTTGTAAAAGAACACACTAACTTAAATATAAGTGTAAGTACTCAAGCAAGTAATACTAACTGGCGTTCAGTAAAAATGTGGAAAGATTTAGGAGCTAAAAGAGTAGTTTTAGCAAGAGAAATATCTTTAGATAATATTGCTGAAATAAGAGCTAAAGTACCTGATATTGAGTTAGAAGTATTTGTTCACGGAGCAATGTGCATGTCAGTTTCTGGAAGATGTTTACTAAGTAACTATATGACTGGTAGAGATGCTAATAGAGGAGATTGTGCTCAATCATGTAGATGGAAGTATAATTTAGTTGAAGAAACAAGACCAAATGAGTATATGCCTGTTTATGAGGATGAAAGAGGAACGTATATATTCAACTCAAAAGATTTATGTACAATAGAGATTATAGATAAAATTCTTGATTTAGGAGTAGACTCTTTAAAAATTGAGGGTAGAATGAAAGGTATTTATTATGTTTCAAATGCTGTAAAAGTATATAAAGAAGCAATAAATAAATATTATGCAGGAGAATATGAGTATGACCCAACTTGGATGGAAGAGATTCAATCAACATCTAATAGATCATACACTCAAGGGTTCTATCATGGGCAACCAGGAGCAGAAGCTAATAACTATAATGATAGAAATTCTTATAGTCAAACACACCAATTAGTTGCTAAAATAGAGGAAAAAATTGGAGAAAATGAATATGTTTTAGGAATTAGAAATAGAGTTTTAGCAGGAGAATCTTTAGAAGTTATAACTACTTCAGGAAAACCTAGAGTTATTGTAATGCCTAAGATGACTTTAATAACTAAAGCAGGAGAAGAAGTTGTAGAAGCTGCTAATCCAAATTCAACTGTAAAGGTAGTTTTAGAGGGTGGATTTGAAGCTATGGATATGATTAGAAGAGTTAAAGAAACTCAAGAGTAATAAAAAAAAGAGGCAATGCCTCTTTTTTTATTTAATTAATTATTTTTTGAATCTTTTATTTTTTTCTCAGTAGCTCTTATAAATCTAGGAATGAACCATTCCTTTTCTTCTTCTTCTTTTTGATCTTTCTTTGTATAAATTCTTTGAAGCTCATCATAGTATGCTTGAGATTCTCCACTGAATTCATTTTTATCCTTTATAGGATATTTCTTTAAATTTGGGAAATTTTTATCTAATGTAGCATTCCACTCTTCTACTTGTGCTTTATGTAAAGATAAGAATAAATCAACATCTCCTGTAAATTTAATCTCTTTAATAACATCTCCAACTTCTAATTTTTTGATATTGTTGAAATCTTTTTCTTCAATATATTCTCCAAATATAGTATGCTTATTGTTTAGCCAATCAGCAGGATAAAGAGTAAAGAAGAATTGAGATCCTCCTGTTTCAGGTCCTGTATTTGCCATTGCTAACATTCCTGGTTGATAGAAATCTAACCATTTAGAGAATTCATCAGGAATAGAATAACCAGGTCCTCCATCTCCTCTTCCAGTAGGGTCTCCACCTTGAACCACAAAATTTTCTACAGCTCTATGAATTTTTGTATTGTCATAGAATCCTCTTTTTGCAAGGTTTATAAAATTAGCTACAGTTACTGGGGAAGCTTCTGGATATAAATAGAAACTAATATCCCCTTGTGTTGTTACAAAAGTAGCTCTAATATCGTTATATTTTACTGCTTGAGTTTTACTAGTAGATGAACAACTCACCATTACAGCTAACATCACTACTAGAGATAGTAATTTAATGATTTTTTTCATATATGCCCTCCTGTTTTTTCTGCTAGTATTATACTATATAAAAACCTATTTTACAAAGTACTTTTGTAAACTTTTTGTAGATAGAGTTAAAGCTATGGATAAAACAATAAGTAATACAGACAATGCATTTACAACTGGAGAAACTCCTAACCTTATCATAGAGTATATTCTTAATGGTAATGTAGAAGATCCAGGTCCAGCAACAAAGAACGTTGTAACGAAATCATCAAATGATAAAGTTAAAGCCATTAAAAATCCAGATATTATAGCAGGCATTAACATAGGTAAAATTACCTTTTTCAATGTTTGAAACTCATTAGCACCAAGATCATAAGCAGCCTCAACAATAGAGTAGTCAAACTCTCCAAGTCTAGATAAAACAATAAATAAAACAAAAGGTATATTAAATGTTGTATGGGCTATAAAAATACTAGTTAATCCTAATTCTAACTTTACTGTAGCAAACATAATTAAAAGAGAAACTCCTAGAATTATATCGGGAATAACTAAAGGTAAAAAAGTAATAACTTTTAAATAATTTTTATGTTTAAAGTTATACCAATGTATACCAATAGCTCCTAAAGTTCCAATTAGTGTCGATATTGTACTAGATAAAACTCCGATTATTAAACTATATTTAAAAGCTTTCCAAATATTATCAGAATATAAAAATAGCTCTTTATACCATTTCATTGAGAACCCTTGCCAAGTACTAGATCTACCTTCGTTAAAGGAATACATAACAAGAATTACTAGTGGTAAATAAAAGAATATCATAGAAAGAATAAAGAAAAATAAAGATGTTCTTCTTCTATTCATCACTTACCTCCTTAGACTTTTTTTCAGCTCTCATAAAAATTAATAGAGCAATTGATGTAACTAAGATAAGCATAGCAGATATAGCAGAGGCTAAAGGCCAGTTTCTTGTTACAGTTAAATGTTGGGCAATGATATTTCCAAGCATAGTAGCCTGAGTACCACCCACAAGCTTAGGGATTGCGTATGATCCCATTGCAGGAATAAAAGTAAATAAAATAGCTGTAATGATACCAGATTTAATATTTGGTAAAAATACTTTTCTAAAAGCTTGACTATTAGTAGCTCCTAAATCTCTTGCAGCTTCAACTAGAGAAAAATCAAATTTTTCAATAATTGCATAAAGTGGTAATATAGCAAAGGGTAAACTAGTATAAACAGTTATTAAAATAACCGATCCAGTATTATATAATAGCTTTAATGGAGTTTCAATTATTCCTAATTTAATTAAAAATGTATTTAAAAATCCATTTGAACCTAAGATTGATATCCAAGCATATATTCTAATTAGAAAATTAGTCCAAAATGGAATAATAACAAGGATAAGTAATTCTTGTCTAAATTTAGACCTAGCAATAAAGTATGCAGTAGGGACAGCTAAAAGTACTGTTATAAAAGTCACAGCTATAGATATATATATTGTTCTAAATAATATTTTCAAAAATATAGGCTCAAAAAATACATTGAAATTTTTGAGAGTGAAGATCATTTGAACTCCACCATAAGTTCCTTTTGTTAAAAAAGCATAACTTAAAACAATAAGCATTGGAATGACAAAGAATACAGACATCCAAAGAGTTAAAGGAATACTGTAAAAACTTCCAGAAGATATTTTTTTCAATTATATCACCTCAACTAAGAAGCTATCATCAGCATGCCAAGATATATAGGCATCTTCATCCCAGTGTATTGTATCATTGTCTTCTTCATCAAAATAAACAGCGTGCTGTTTAAAAGCTTTAAATAGAATATTCTTATCACCATTTACCCAAACAAAATATTTACTTTGGAATCCTGAATAAATAAGTTCGTCTACATAAACTTTTAAAGTATTGTGTTTATTTGAAAGTCCAGTAGGTATATGTTTAGAAACTCTAATTTTTTCAGGTCTTATTGAAACTCTGATTTTATCTCCAATTTTAACAGGTTTATCTAATTCAAAAATTAATTCACCTAGAGATTCACTTTGAATTTTTCCATATGTTTCATCAAAAATTTCAGTTACCACACCTTCAAAAAAGTTATTCTCACCAATAAAATCAGCTACAAATGAATCAGCAGGAGCTTCATAAACTTCAGCAGGAGTTCCTACTTGTAAAATCTCTCCTTTATTCATAACTGCAATACGATCAGAGATAGATAGTGCTTCTTGTTGATCGTGTGTAATGAAAATAAAAGTTATTCCTACTTCATCATGAATATTATCAAGCTCAATTAAAAGATTCTGTCTTAACTTAGCGTCTAATGCTGATAAAGGTTCATCTAACAGTAAAACACCAGGTTTATTGATAAGAGCTCTAGCAATTGAAACTCTTTGTTGTTGTCCACCAGAAAGTTGATTAGGCTTTTTGTACATATGATCTTTTAAATCAACAAGTTCGATGAATCTTTTTACTTCAATATCAATTGTTTTCTCATCAACCTTTTTTAACCTAAGAGGAAAGGCTACATTTTCATAAACTGTTAAATGAGGAAACAAAGCATATTTTTGGAAGATTGTATTTACGTTCCTTTTATTTGGGGCTAATTCAACTATATTCTCATCTCCTAAATAGATTGCTCCACTATCAGGAGTTATAAATCCTGCAATCATTCTTAAAAGAGTAGTCTTACCACATCCAGATGGACCCAAAATAGAAAAAAACTCTCCATCTTTAATATTTAAGTTAATATTTTTTAAAACATCAACTCCGTCGAAACTTTTCTTAATATCGACAATTTTAATATCTGTTTTTTTCAATTTTACCTCCTAATATATAATAAATTTGTTCACAATAATAATATTCTATCACATTTAACAAATAAAATAAACCAGTTTATTTGTTATAAATAAAAAAGAATCCTAGCTAGACTAGGATTCTTAAATTTTTTTAGAAATGAGCGGGTTCTACGTGACCGTAATCTCCATTTCTTTTTTTATAAACGATATTCATATCACCAGTTTCTGAATTTGTAAAAACATAGAAATCTTTATTTAAAGCTTCTAATTGTAATATAGCTTCTTCTACATCCATAGGTCTAGGATTAACTGTGATACTCTCAATTTTTTTCGTAAATTCAACAGTAATTGAGTTATCAGAAGATTCGAATGTAATTTTTTTAGCAGTAGGAATATTAGGTAAAGAGTGGTTATTATCTCTTAATTTTTCCTTATGCTTTTTAATTTGTTTTGCTAAAATTTCAGTTACACGATCTATTGCATTATAAAGGTCGTCATCTGTATAAACACCTTTAATCACATTTCCGTTCACATGAACTCTGGCATCGACTCTTTGTAGAGGTCCTGTTTTTGATTTTGTAGCAGATAAAGTAACGTTTACAGTTAAGATGTTATCGAAGAATTTTTTTAATTTAGAAAAATTCTTTTCACAATGACTTTTGATGGCGTCAGTAATAACAAGATCTCCGTTAGTATTATAGTTTATTCTCATACAAACCACCCCTTATGGATATTTATGTAGCTTTCTTACTCTATCTATACCTTTATTCTGAAAGAATTCCTTTTTTTAAGAATAATTTTTTATTAGATATCTCAGCAAGCTCTCTTGAATGTGTTACTGTTATAATTGTTTGACGTTTTTTGCTATTAATTTGTTTGAAAATATTAAAAATTTTTTCACTTGTCTCATTATCTAAGTTTCCAGTAGGCTCATCTAAAAGTAAAATTTTAGGATTGTTTATTAAAGCTCTAGCAATAGCCACTCTTTGTTTCTCTCCACCAGAAAGTTCAGTTGGTTTATGATTGGCTCTATGATCGACTCCGACCTCTTTAAGAAGTTCAAGAGCTCTTTTCTCAATCTCTTTCTTTTTAGAATAATCTTGAGTTAGAGCGGGTATCATAACATTTTCTAAAGCAGTGAATTCTGGTAAAAGATAATGAAATTGAAAAACAAAACCAATTTTTTTATTTCGTACTAAATCAATATTAGAACTATTTACAGAAATATTTTCATTATCAATATAAATATTTCCAGAAGTAGGAGAATCTAAAAGACCAATTAAGTTTAATAAGGTAGTTTTTCCTGAACCAGATTGTCCAAGAATAGATATAAAATCACCCTCTTCAATTTGTAAGTTTAAGTTTTTAATAATTTCTAAAGTTTCTGTTTTAGTTGAATAGTTTTTACAAATATTTTTTAATTCAAGTACAATGTTTTTAGTCATGTCTTAAAGCCTCCACAATTTTTAATTTTCCAGCTCTATATGCAGGAAATACACTAGATAAGAATATCAATAATATATTAGCTCCTACAATAGTTAGTAACTCTTTTAACGATAACTCTATTGGAACTTTTGTTAAATAATATATAGAAGATATACCTGGAAGAGAGTATGTTTTAATATACCAAAGTAAAAACAAAGATATAGCAACTCCGAAAACAATTCCAGTTAAACCTAAGATTATTCCTTGGATTAAAAAGATTTTAATAATAGAGCTATGAGATATTCCAACTGATCTCATAATTCCTATATATCTAATTTTTTCTCTTACCATTGTATTTAGAATTACCCAAACTACAAACCCAGCTATAATAACAATTAATGAGAAACCTATAATCATTACTGTTTTTTCAAGAGTAAGAGCTTTTAAAAGATTCTGATTTAGACTTCCCCAAGTTCTATTATAAAGACCTGTATCAGAATAAATTTTATTAGAAATTTTATCAGCATCATATGGATTTTTTAAAATTAAATCGATTGAACTAATTGTTCCATCTCTTTCTGTTATATACTGGGCAGTTTGAAGAGGTAAAATAATCATTGATAAATCATAATCGTAGTATCCACTTTGAAAAGTTCCCATTATTTCTAATTGTAATTCCTTATTATTTGCAGAAATTATATTAATAGGATCTCCAATGTTACCACCAATTCTATTTAAAAGTTCTTCTCCAATTAAAACACCTTTTTTATTTGATAAATCAATACTTCCTCTTTTTATTTTACTTTCTAAATTAAGAGCAGGAATAGCTTTTTTTAAATCTAATCCATCTAGTTTAACTCCAGAAACATAAGTTCCTAAAATTCCGTTATATTTAACAATTCCTTGACTAGAAACTTTAGGAATTACTCCTTTAACTTCTGGATATTTTTCAAAAGTATTTTCTAAAGAATCATAATTTTTTAAGTTTTCATTGCCAATAACAGTAACATGACTAGATAGAGAAAGAATACTATCGATCATATTTTTATTTAATCCATTTGAAATACCAATAGATACAGTAAGAACTATAATACCTATAGCAATACCAATAATACCAATAAAACTTTGTTTTTTATGTTCGCAAATATGTTTTTTAGCTATAAAAAATTCAAATAACATTAGTTCACCTCGTAGTTAGTTAGTAAAAAGAGTTTTTATTAAAATCTCTTTTAATTCATCAGTTGTAATTTCAGTATTTAAAGCTTTTTTTAATTCTATGAGCTGTTTATTACCTAAATACTTTTCATCAATAATATTATCTACATAAAGCATATCGATTTCTTGAGGAGAAAGTTTATTAATTGTCTTTAAAAAAAGATCTCCGTAATTTTTAAACTTTTGATTACCAATTCCTCTAATTTTTAACATTTCCCAACGATTTTGAGGCTTTTTTTCAGCCATTTCCATAAGAGTTAAGTCTGAAAAAATAATATAAGGAGGAACTCCCTCTTTTTGAGCAATCTCTTTTCTTAAGTTATTTAATGTTTCAAAAAGTGGATCTTCAAAATAATCAAATGTTACAGATTCATTTACTCTTCTAAATACAGCTTTGATATTCTTTAAAACTTCAAAGGCTTTAGGAGTTAATTTGAGTGTGGGAAAACTTCCGGCACTTTGTTCTAAATAGTTTTCAGATATAAGATAGTATATAAACTCTTCAAGATTAGTTCGATTATAAGAGGACATAATTCCAAATGTAGTAAGTTTAAAATACTCCTTTCTTTCAATTTTTGTATCAATTTTTCCCATTAAAATATTAGTTAGAGTAGAGATACCAATACTTTCTTTTGTACGACCGATGCATGAAAAAACCTTTTGTGCATCTAGGGTAAAAGATTTAACATCTTTAAAATTTTTACAATTACCACAATTGCCACAGTAATTTTTAATTCTTTTATCACCAAAATACTTTAAAATGTATTCTCTATAACAACTTTCTAAGTAAGCATAATCAATCATTTGATCGAGTTTTTTTCTTTTTGTATTTTTTAAATGATTTGAACTTTCTTCATTTTGTTCAATTAGAAACTCTTGAGTCGAAACATCTTCTTCGAAGAAAAGTAGTATTGCCTCAGAAGGCGCACCATCTCTTCCGGCTCTTCCAGCTTCTTGATAGTAACTTTCCAAATCTTTTGGAATATTTCTATGTATTACATACCTAACATTAGATTTGTCAATACCCATTCCAAAAGCATTAGTAGCAATCATAACTTTAACGTCATCTCTTAAAAATTTATCCTGAAACTCTGTACGTTCTTTTTCATCTAAACCAGCATGATATTTTCCCACACTAAATCCTTTAAGTTGTAAATAACTATATAAATTATCAACTTCTTTACGAGTAGCAGCGTATATTATTCCAGATTTTTTTGAATTTCTTTTTAAATATTCACTGATAAATGCTTCTGGAACAACTCCCTTTTCAACTTTAAAAGTAATATTTTCTCTGTCAAATCCATCAACAGAAACTTTAGGATTTTGTAAATTAAGTTTTTCAATTATATCTTGTCGAACTTTACTTGTAGCAGTGGCAGTAAGTGCTAAAATTTGTGGTCGTTGATTGATTTTATTTAAAAAATCTGGAATTTCTAGATAACTTTTTCTAAAGTCATGTCCCCATTGAGAAATACAGTGAGCTTCATCAACAGCAATCATAGATAGTTGTATATTTTTTATAAAGTTTATAAATTTTTCATTTGCTAATCTTTCTGGTGCAATATAGAGAATTTTGATACTTTTATTTCTAATTCCTTGAACTAATTTAAGATATTCCTCTTTACTCAGTGTAGAGTTTAAAAATCCAGCTCTTACACCTAAATATTTTAAAGAATCTACTTGATCTTTCATTAAGGAGATAAGAGGAGAGATAACAATGGTAAGGTGAGGATAAATTAAAGCTGGAATTTGATAGCAGATAGATTTTCCACCACCAGTTGACATAACACCTAAAGTATCTTTTTTAGAAAGGATATTATTTATAATTATATCTTGTCCTTTTCTAAAATTTTCATATCCATAAATAGTTTTTAGTAACTCTTTTGCTTTTGTTTTCATAACTTCCTTTCTTTTTAAAAGTTAATTTCTTAATAGATTTTATCATAATAAAGATATTTTTTATATAAATAATATTCAATTTTATTAAAAATCATAGTAAAATATAATAAGCATAAAAAATGGAGGAAAAAATGATTTTAGTAAAATATGAGGATTTGTTGAAGGAGAAGAACTACACTTTGATAGATGTAAGAACTCCAAAAGAGTTTAAAGAAGAGCCTATTCCAGGAGCTATAAATATACCATTACTTTTAGATGAAGAGAGAGTAGATGTTGGAACTGCTTATAAACAAGTTTCACCTGAAAAAGCTAAAGAATTAGGGGTTGAAGCTATTGCAAAAAGATTACCTGATATATTTAGAGAGGTTCAAAAACATGCTAAAGGTAGACTAGCATTTTATTGTGCTCGTGGTGGAATGAGAAGTGGATCTATGTCAGCTTTATTTGAAGCTTTAGGATATACAACTTGGAAGTTAGAAGGAGGATATAGAGCTTATAGACAGTATATTTTAGAGAATATAAAAACTTATAATAAAGATGTAAAGTATATTATTTTACATGGAAAAACAGGTATAGGAAAAACAAAAATTTTACAGCAATTAGAGAATAAGGGATATTCAGTTTTAGATTTAGAAAAGATGGCTAATCACAAGGGTTCATTTTTTGGTGGAGTTTGTGAAAAAGAGGAGCAGAGTCAGAAAAAATTTGATTCTTTAATATTTGATTATTTTTATAAAAATAAACCTCAATATGTAATTGCAGAAAGTGAAAGTAAAAGAATTGGAAATGTATATGTTCCTGAAGATGTATTTCAATCTTTAGGTAATGGAGTACATTTATCATTAGAAACAACAATAAAAAATAGAGTAGAAGTAATAAGAGAAGATTATGCAGGTGCAACAGTAGATGAACTTCAAAAATGTTTAGATAAAGTAGGAAGATATATTGGTAAAGAAAAATATGAAGAATACTCTCAAATGTTAAAAGATAATAAAATAGATGAACTTTCAGAAGTACTAATGTTAGATTACTATGATCCTCTTTATCAAAAGAGTATTGAAAAGTATATTTATGATTCAGAGATATTTTATGAAACTATAGATGAGGGAGTAGAGAAAGTGGTGAGATATCTAAATGAAAAAGGTATTTTTGGAAAAGAGGTCACTGAATAAAATATTTATAGTTTTAGCATCATTTGCTTTAGCTGTTTTAATATATTTACTTTTTAGAAGTAGAAAGCTTTTTTACTATCAAATTGTAGAGTTGATGAATTTAGATTCTCATGTTAGATCAATAAGAAAAGTAGTATGGGTTTATAGAAAACACATACCTAATTGGGTAATATACTCCTTACCAGATGGGTTATGGTTATTTTCAATGGGTGTATCCATTTTACATAATAGAGTTTTTTACAAAAAGGCTCAAAATATATTTAATATAATCTTTTTTACTATGATTGGAATAGAAGTGTTTCAAGGGATCTATGGAGGACATGGTACTTTTATAGGAACCTTTGATGGAGCAGATGTAATCTGCTATACAATAGGATACATAATGGCCTCTATACTGGGATATTTAAGTTGGGTTAAGAATTCTAAAGAGATAAAAATTCAAAATGAAGATGAGGTTTTAAAAAAAGAAAGGAAAAAAATCCTAATAATTGTAATTGTATTTACAATATTAGGATTCTTTCCAGCCTTGGTTACTTAATTATCTTAAAGTAATTGTATTATCTTCTAAAGATTCAATAATAGCAAGGGATTCAAGGTGGATTCCTTGCTCTTTTAATATAGTCCCACCTGGTTGAAATCCTTTTTCAATAACAATTCCAACACCTTCTAGAGAAGCTCCAGCTTGATCAATTATATTTTTAAGTCCAATAATAGCATTTCCCATAGCTAAAAAATCATCAACAACAAGAATACGATCTTCAGATGATAAAAACTCTTTAGAAACAGTTATATTATAGTCTGTTTTCTTTGTAAAAGAATGAACATTAGCGTTGTAAGCATCTCCCATAGTAGAAGGTTTCTTTTTCTTAGCAAAAACCATAGGAACTTTGAAAGCATAAGCAGCAGCTATACCAATAGCAATCCCAGAAGCTTCTATTGTAAGAATTTTATTTATATTTTTTCCTTCAAAACGTTTTTTTAATTCTTCTCCAATCTCTATCATTAAAATAGGATCAATTTGATGGTTGATAAAGCTATCTACTTTTAAAATAGAGCTATCAGTAACTGACCCGTATTTTTCAATATATTCTTTTAATAATTTCATATTTGTTCCTCCAATATTTCTAATTTTTTTAAATCATTTTGTGTATCTATATCAAAAAACTCCAAAGAGTTTTTAAAATTACATTTTATAAAGTTTTCTTTTTTTAAAATTTCACGTCCTCCGCTATCACCTTTGAGCTTGACAAGCTCATTACGATAACGCTTTGGAAAAAGTACAGGAGCCTTTTTATTTCCATCAATAAATGGAACTACAATTTGATTATATTTTTGAAATTCATATATCAATTTTAATAAAGTGCTCTTTGTTAGGAAGGGCATATCTCCTGGAATAAATAGATAACCAGATAAAGATGAGTTTAAAGTTCCTAATATAACAGAGTAACTTTGACCAAACTCAGGATTAGGATTGATTATATAGGTGTAGCCATATTTATGACTTAGCTCATCATGAAAAGAGTTTTTTCCAATAAGTATTTTCTCTTTAAAATTTATTTGAGAGATATTTAAAAGAGTTTGCTCTAATATGGTTTTTCCATTAACCAATTTAAAATTCAATTTATCGCCTAAAAATCTTTTTGAAAAACCTGCTGCTAAAACAATTGGGGTAATATTTTTAAAAGAAAAAAATTCATTTTTAAAAATAGATCCAAAATAGATTTTAGAGGTAATATTAACTTTATTTACAATATTAAAAAACTCTTCAAATAAATCAATAGATTCAATTTTATTAAAAAATAGTATTTTTTCATTTGAAGTTCCTTTAAAAAAGGTATTTGAATTAATATAACCTATATAATCATTTTTTTCAATAGTTTTATTAGAATTAAAATATTGTTTTTGAAAAAGATCAAATCTATGAATAGTATTTTCATTTTTCTCTTTATGTAAAGCTGTTATATCAATAATAGCGATAGTTTTAGTAGAAGCAGGATAAATTACAGGCTCGTTATTCTTCCATCCTTTTAAAGCTTTACTAGCACTTCCATCAGCCTCTATTAAAATAAAATCAAAACGATTTTTAAATTTATTTAACTCTTCAAAAGAGGCACTATCGATTTTATCATTTTCAATCTTTGGACAAAAAATGTGTATAAAATTATCCTGAGGAGATATAAAATCTATCTCCTCAGGATATATGAAAATAAAACTATTATTTTCTGTACTCTCTGGTTTAAATATTTTAGTGGTTGTAGCTATTAAGACAGTTCCTCTTTTTTTTAATTGATTTGCTAGATAAAACATTAAGGAAGTTTTACCACCAGCTCCAGTAATAGATATAATATCTCCTTTAATGATATTAAAAAGTTCTGACATAAAAATCTCCTCCCACTTTGAATAGTTTTAGATATCTAAAATTCCCATTAAAACTTTTTCAGATGTTACAGGTAAATTTCTAACTCTAACTTTAGTTGCTTTATATACAGCATCTACAATAGCAGGTGCAGGAGTATTTACAACAACTTCACCAACAGATTTAGCTCCAAAAGGTCCTGTTTTTTCATAAGAGTTTGAAAATTCAACTCTTATATTTTTACAATCAAGTCTAGAAGGAATTTTATATTGCATTAAAGAGTCGGTCATAACTCTTCCCTTTTTATCATACTTAATATCTTCAAAAAGAGCAAGTCCTATTCCTTGAGCAGCTCCACCTTCAACTTGAACTTGAACTAAGTTTGGGTTGATAGGAGTTCCACAATCTACAACAGAAAGGTAGTCAGTAACTTCAACTTCTCCTGTTAAAGTATCTACTTCGACCTCAGCAAATCCTGCAATAAATGGTGGCGGAGAAGTTTCTCCTCCCCAAGTTCCAGTTGTAGTAATTTGATTCATTCCTTCAAAAGAGATAGAACGTTGAGCAAACTCTTCTAAAGAGATAATTTTGTCAGCTATTTTTAGCTCAGTTCCAAGATAATCAATATCACCAATTTCAACATTGAACATTTTAGATGCACCTTTTAAAATTTCCTCTTTCATATTATTTGCAGCAATAATTACAGCATTTCCAGTAACATAAGTACCACTAGATGCATATGCTCCAGGATCATATGGAGATAAATCAGTATCAGCTGAATGAATAGAGATTCTATCCATAGGAACTTCTAAAACTTCGGCAGCCATTTGAGTAAGAACCGTATCACATCCTTGTCCCATATCAGTAACTCCAACCATAAGATTAAAATCACCTCTATCTCCAAGCTTTATTGTTGCAGCAGCAGTATCGATACCACCAATTCCAGATCCTTGCATTGTAACAGCCATTCCAGCAGCTCTAACTTTATTAGGAGCTACTTCTCTAGGAATTGATTTTTCTGCCCAATTAAATTTTTCTTTACCAATTTCAATACATTTTTTAATATCACCACTTGTAATATACTTTCCTTCACCTGGTTCAACAAGATTTTTCATTCTAACTTCAGTAGGGTCAAGTTTTAGATGATGAGCTAATTCATTAATAATAGATTCTACAGCAAAAGTTCCTTGAGTAGCTCCGTATCCTCTAAAAGCACCAGCATTCATAGTGTTAGAATAAACGATATTAGCATTAAATCTCATAGGTACAGTATCGTAAAGAGGAAAAGTTTTGTATGAAACAAGAGAAGTAACTGTAGGGGCGTGCTCACCGTAAGCACCAGCATTTGATAAAACATTGATATCAATAGCTTTGATATTTCCATTTGTATCTGCTCCTATTTTAACATCAAGTTTCATTCCATGTCTTGTAGTTGTGCAAGTATGTGTTTCTTTTCTGTTGTATACTATTTTAGATGGTTTTCCTGTTTTTAAAGTAACAAAAGCTGAATAAATTTCGCAAACAGCTGTTTGCTTACCACCAAAACCACCACCTATTCTAGGTTTAATAACTCTTATTTTACTACTAGGCATCTCTAAAGCTCTAGCTAAGTGTCTTCTAACATGAAATGGAATTTGTGTTGAACTTACTGTTGTCAATCTACCATTAACATCAAAGTAACTATAAGATCTATAAGTCTCCATCATAGCATGCATTTGCGGTTGAGTATAGTATGTTCTTTCAAGAATAATATCACTATTTTCAAATCCTTCATCAACACCAGGTTTTTCAGCATAAGCTTTAGAGGCTATATTTCTCTCTCTTTCGTACCCAATTTCAAAATTAGTATGAACTTCTTCTGGGTGAATAATAATATGAGAATCAATAGATTTTTCAAAGTCTAAAATCGGTTCTAAAACTTCATATTGAACTTTGATTAGTTTCATAGCTTTATCAGCAGCTCTTTCATCTTCAGCAGCTATAATAGCTACAGGATCTCCAACGTACCTAACATATTCATCAAGAATTCTTCTATCATATGGAGATGGTTCAGGGAAACTTTGTCCAGCTAAGGTAAATCTAGTTTTAGGAGTATCATTATGTGTAAAGATAGCTTCAACACCAGGAACCTTTAAAGCTATTGATACATCAATAGCTTTAATTTTAGCAAAAGGATGAGGTGATCTTAATAATTTTATAGTTAAAACATTATTATTTAAAATTAAATCTTCAGTATAAGCAGGATTTCCTGTAACAACTCCCATACCATCAACTTTTTTAACTGATGTATTAACAATTTTCATTTTTTATCTCCTCCATAAAATTTCTAATTGCTCTAAGTTGAGATACATATCCGCTACATCTACAAAGATTTCCATTTAAATAATGCATAATTTCGTCATCAGTAGGGTTTTGTAATTCTTTAATCATTGCAATAACAGTTAATGTGAATCCAGGAGAACAAAAACCACATTGTTCAGCCCCTTCGCTAGTCATAAAAGAAGCAAATTTTTTAGCTTCTACTGGAAAATGTTCAATTGTAGAAATTTGTTTTCCTTGTGCTCTAGCTGCAAGAGTGCTACAAGAAAGTGTAGGAGAACCATTTAAAAGAACTGTACATAAACCACAAGCTCCAGTGTCACAACCTCTTTTAACACTTAGGTATCCCTCTTTTCTTAAAACATCAAGTAGATAATCGTCATCTTTTATAAGAATCTCTTTTTTTCTACCATTTATAGTAGTTGTTAATAACATTAATTTAAAACCTCCTGAATTCCTTTTCTAAGTAATGCTGCTAGAAGAAGTTCTCTATAAGACTTTGAACCTCTCATATTTGAATCTAAAGGAATTTCATTTCCAATATATTTCATAGCATTGATAATTTCATTTTCAATATTTTCACTATGGTTAAAAATATCCATAGTTTTTCTAGCCAATATAGCTTTTCCAGGTCTTGATCCAACAGCAATAGTTATACTATTATCAAATTTACAAATAGCTAAATTTATAATAGAATAATCAGTTTTACTTTTTCTTACACATTGAAAAGATGTTTTACAAACTTTTTTAGGTATTAAAATCTCTACTAGTATATCTCTTCTAATATCTGATTCATTTAAAAACGACTCTAATGTTAAGATCCCACCATTGAAAAGCTTAACTTTACTATCTAAAGCAAGTAAAACTGGAATTAAATCAGAGAAACCATACTTACTAAAAACTGTTGCTCCAACAGTTACATTTGTTCTAAATTGTACACCAATAATATCCTTTAAAGCAGTATTAAAAATTTCTCCAAAATAATCTTTTAAAAGAGAGTTTGTTTCAAGAGATCTAAAAGTAGTCATAGCGCCAATTGAAATAAAATCCTCTTTTTCTAAAATATAATTTAAATTTAAATTTGATAAATCAATAGCTGTATTCCAAGAGGTATTTCCCATTCTTAAATAAGAAGTTCCACCTAGAATAATATTTTTTTTATTTTTTAAAAGTTCTGAATAAGCTTCTTCAAGAGAAGAGGCTAGAAAAAATTTTGAAAAAGAAAACAAGTTAAAACCTCCAATTAATCTAATTTATTAAGCAACTTTTTTGGCTAATTTAGCTTCTTCAGTTACTTTTTCTTCAACTGTTTCATTCTCTGGAGGTAAAATTATATTTAAGAATACAGCAATTGTACCAGAAACAACAATTCCAGATCCACCAAATATAAGTTTTATACTTTCAGGGAAAACAGTTAGAGCCTCAGGAACATTTCCAAGTCCATATCCAAGTCCTAACGAAACAGCTAATATAACAGAATTTCTACCTTTTAAAGGTTCTTTAGTAATTAAATTGATACCACTTATTGAAATCATAGCAAAGACCATAACTAAGCTTCCACCAATAACACTAGCAGGAATGATTGTGAAAAGAGCACCTATTTTAGGGATAAAAGCTCCAACAACTAGGAACATAGCTCCAGTTGCAACAACGAATCTACTCATAATACCAGTCATAGCAATAATACCAGTATTTTGACTAAAAGATGTAGTAGGTAAAACAGAGAATACTGCAGCTAAAGCACTTCCAAGTCCATCAGCAAGGATTCCACCTGACAGTTCTTTATCAGTTGTTTCTCTACCAGCACCACCCATAGTAACCCCAGACATATCTCCAACAGTTTCAACAGCAGAAACGATAAACATTAAAATCATAGCTAAAATAGCATCAAAATGAAACGCAAATCCAAACATTAAAGGTCTTGGTACAGTAAGATAATCAGCTTGAATAAGAGGTTGTAAATTTACTTTTCCAAATATTAAAGCTACAATAAAACCAACAATTGTTCCAATGAATATAGAACCAGTACTTAAGATACCTTTTGTAAATTGTTTAAAGAAAACAACAGTAATAAGAACAACCGTTCCAATAAGTAAATTTTCAACAGAACCAAAATCTGGAGCACCAACACCACCAGCAAAACTTTTAATCCCGACAGGTAAAAGAGAAAGACCGATAGAAAGAACAACAACACCTGTAACAATAGGTGGAAAAAACTTTCTTACCCTTTTTATAATAAGACCTAAAAGTCCTTCAAAAATTCCTCCAATTAATGCAGCACCTAATACTCCTTCAAAACCATATCTTGTTCCAATAGAGATAGCAACAGGAACAAAAGCAAAACTAGTTCCAACAACAATAGGTAGTTTAGCTCCAATAGGACCAAGAGTATATGCTTGAATTAAAGTATTTAACCCTGCAACAAACATTGAAGCTTGAATAAGAAGCGTTTTTTGCTCAGATGAAATTCCTAAAACACCAGCAACGATTATGATAGGTGTAATATTACTTACAAACATTGCTAAAATATGTTGTAAACCTAAAGGTAAAGCTGTTTTTAACTCTGGAACTCCATCTAAGTGATAAGGTGATCTGTTTTTTTTCATTGATAATAATCCTCCTAAAATTCTTTTTTGAATTTTACTCAAATATATATTTGGGATTAAACTATTGTAGAAAATAAAAAAAGATTATCCTTTTTCATCTTCTACAAGTGAAAAATAGATAATCTAAAAAAACTAGACTAAAAAATCTATTTATTTCACCCATAGTGGCTAATTTAAGGTTAGCCGTAGAAACTTCCGACCGTATTACGGATATATATGAGTAATTCTTTAATTTCCTTTGAATTTACTTCAAAGGCATTACATACTATACTTAAAACTTGCTCTTAAAAATAAACTAGTAAATGAATTAATCAAATTTTAGTGAATTTAAGAACGTTTACTTAGGAAAAATGATACCATAATTTAGTTAACTTTTCAATATTTTTTTACTAAGTCGACAAAGGTAAAATATAATTATCTAAAACGAAAATAATGATTAACAAATTATTTTATATAAAAAGTTTGACAAACGAATTATTTTGTTATAAACTGTTAAAGTAAATGCTGTTATTTACGCCAACCAAAAAATTAGTTAAAAATTGAAGACCCTTCCCAAGGTCTTCTTTTTTATATTGATTTATTTTATTGTTTGTTTTGACAATTATATATTTTAAGAATATACTAAGTGTAACCAAAACTAATATAAGGGGGCTTTTTATGAACTATACACAGTTAAGTGAAAAATTAAAGATGTCAAAAATAGCATTAGGATTTTGGCGTTTAAATGATTGGGGAATGTCTAAAGAAGAGTTATCAGAATATTTAGAAAAAGCAATTGATTTAGGTGTTACAACATTTGATCATGCAGATATTTATGGACGTTATACTTGTGAAAAAATTTTTGGAGAGGTTTTAGCTTTAAAACCAGAGTTAAGAGCAAAAATACAATTAGTAAGTAAAGTTGGAATAAAACTAGTATCAGAGAATATGCCTGAAAATACATATCATTGTTATGATACAAGCTATGAACATATAGTTAAAAGTGTAGAAAAATCTTTAAAAAATTTAAATACAGATTATTTAGATTTAGTATTGATTCATAGACCTGATATGTATATGGATGCTGATGAAACAGCAAGAGCTTTAACTGATTTAAGAAAGGCTGGGAAAGTTTTAGAATGGGGAGTTTCTAATTTTTTACCATCAGATTTTAATCTTTTACAAAGTAGATTGGATTTCAAACTTGTTACTAATCAAATAGAGTTATCACCATTAAAAACACAACATTTTTATGATGGAACAATAAACTTAATGCAGGAAAAAAGAGTTCCTATAATGGTTTGGTCTCCCTTAGCAGGTGGAGAAATCTTTATTTCTGGGGATGAAAATGCAGTAGAGTTAAGAAAAGTTCTAGAGAGATTATCTAAAAAGTATAATTGTAAGTCTGATACGATAATCTATGCTTGGCATTTATCTCATCCAGCAAATTTAATACCAATTTGTGGAAGTGGAAAGATAGAAAGATTAGAGTCTGCTGTGAAAGCGTGTAATATAAAATTGACAAGAGAAGAGTGGTTTGAAATATTAGTAAATGGAATGGGAAATGATATTCCATAAAATTATAGAAATAAAAAAGCCTTACTATATAAGAAATATAGTAGGGCTTTTTACTTAAAGTGTATTTTTTGTTGTTTCTCTTAAGATTAAAGAAAAAGGAACTGTTATTTTTAGTGGCATCGTTCTGTTGCTCTCGATTTTATCTTTTAAAATTCTTACAGCTTCTTTTCCCATTAAATCTGAATGAATTTTAATTGTTGAAAGAGCAGGATATGTAAAACTTGATGCTGGAATATCATTTATACTTATAATAGCAATCTTATTAGGAATTTCTATTTTATTTTCATTTAAAGCTTTTAAAACTCCAATAGCAATAGAATCGTTAGCAATAAAAAGAGCATCAGGTAAATTGTTATTATCAATCATAGTTTTAGCAAGATTATAACCAGAGCTACTAGAAAAATCTCCAACATAGAAGTTATCTTCATCCACGACCTTTTTAAGAAGAGAATATTTTATAAAAGCTTCTTCTCTCTCATCTAAAATATTTTCAAAATCTCGACCACCAATATAACCAATTTTTTTATAATTACATTGTATAAAAAAATCTACGATGCATTCTGAGATTTCTTTTAAGTCAGCAGTAATACAATCAAATTCTTTATTATTACAAGAATCTATAAAAATTATATTACTAGATATTTTTTGTATTTTTTTTATTTGAATATCATTAAATTGTCCAATACATAAAATCCCATCATATTTTTTTTCGACAGAACCAATATTACTATTATAAATTTTATCAAGGTTTATATCCAAAATTTTGCATTCTTCTTCGATAGCAAATCTAATTGACAGGTAATAAGGGTCGTTAAATTCAAGCTCTTCACTATAGTTAAAAAGAGCTAAAAAGTTGATTTGTTCCTGTAAATTTATTTTTGAGGATATTTTATATCCAATTTTCTCAGCTACTTCTAAAACCTTTCTTTTTGTTTCATCTTTAACAGATAATGTAGAATCATTATTTAAAATTCTTGAAACAGTAGCAGAAGATAATCCTGTTAGGTTTGAAATTTCCTTTAAAGTTGCCATGAAACCTCCTAATTATTATATATTCTTGTATATATAATAACATATTTTTTTATTGTTGCAATAATTAAAAAATATTTTAGTAAAAATTTTAGTAAAATATTTACTAAAAAAATTGACAAAGCAGATTAAAAGTTGTATACTCGATTTGTGTAACAAAAAAACTTAAAAAGCACTTAATTGGGAGGTTGTATATAAAATATGAACAATTGGGAAAATGTTAAAAAAACTAATGAAAATAGAATGAGAGAAAGAGCATACTTTTTTAGTTATAAAAATAAAGAGATAGCTAGAACATATCAAAGAGATAGAAGTGGAAATTTTATGCTTTTAAATGGGCAGTGGAACTTTAAATATTTTGAAAATCCATTTTTAGTACCAGAAGAATTTTATGAGAAAGAGATTGAAAATTTTGGAAAAATAAATGTTCCAAATATGTGGCAATTTGAAGGACACGGAAAGCTTCAATATACAGATGAAGGATTTCCTTTTCCAATAGATATACCGTTTGTTCCAACAGATAATCCAACAGGAGCTTATCAAAGAACTTTTGTTTTAAATGAAAATTGGAAAGATAAACAAGTTATAATAAAATTTGATGGAGTAGAAACATATTTTGAAGTTTATGTAAATGGAAAATATATTGGATTTAATAAAGGAAGTAGATTAACAACTGAATTTGATGTATCACAATATGTTAAAGAAGGAAAAAATTTATTATCAGTAAAAGTTTTACAATGGGCAGATTCAACATATGTAGAGGATCAAGATATGTGGTGGACAGCTGGTATTTTTAGAGATGTTTATTTAATTGGAAAAACAAAATCTCATATTCAAGATTACTTTATAAAAACAATTTTTGATGAAAATTATATTGATGCAAAATTGGAAATAGATATAGAAGTTGAAAATTTAGATGAAGTTACAAAAAAAGATTATAAGTTAAGATGGTCTTTATTTGATAAGGATGAAGTAATTTTTTCAGAAATAGTTGAAAATTTAGAAATTGATAAAATAAAAAAAGTAACATTAGAAAAAACTATAAAAAATCCAAAACAGTGGACTGCAGAGACACCTAATTTATATGATTTAATATTAGAGTTAATAGATGAAAAAGATGAAGTATTAGAAGTAGTACCTCAAAGAGTAGGGTTTAGAGATATAAAAGTAAGAGATGGATTATTTTATATAAATGGAAAATACTTAATGTTACATGGAGTTAATAGACATGATAACGACCATATGAGTGGAAGAGCTATAAATATAGATAGAGCTGAAAAAGATATCATTTTAATGAAGCAACATAATATAAACTCAGTAAGAACAGCTCATTATCCAAATGATCCAAGATTTTATGAATTATGTGATATTTATGGATTGTTTGTTATGGCAGAGACTGATGTTGAATCACATGGATTTGCTAATGTTGGAAACCTAAGTATGATAACTGATGATATTGAATGGAGAGATGTATATGTTGAAAGAATAGAAAGACATATAGCTGCTCAAAAAAATCATCCAAGCATAGTAATGTGGTCTTTAGGAAATGAGTCTGGATATGGAGTTAATATTCGTGAAATGTGTAAAAGAGCAAAAGAGCTTGATAATACAAGATTGGTTCATTATGAAGAGGATAGAGATGGAGAGGTTGTAGATGTTATAAGTACAATGTACTCTAGAGTTCAGATGATGAATTACTTTGGAGAACATCCAATGGATAAACCAAGAATTATATGTGAGTATGCTCATGCTATGGGTAATGGACCAGGAGGATTGACAGAGTATCAAAATGTGTTTTATAAACACAATCATATACAAGGGCACTATATTTGGGAATGGTGTGATCATGGAATTTTAGAGTTTGATGAAAATGGGAAAGAGGTTTATAAATATGGAGGAGATTACGGAGATTACCCAAATAACTATAATTTTTGTATGGATGGATTAATATTCTCTGATCAGACTCCAGGACCAGGTTTAAAAGAATACAAACAAGTTATTTGTCCTGTAAAAATTAAAAACACAAAGAATAAGAATGAATTTGAAATTGAAAATAAATATTGGTATATAAATTTAGATGATATAACTCTTCATTATGAAATAGTAGCTGAAGGTGATATTTTATCTCAAGGAACTATAAAAAAGTTAGGAATAAATTCAGGAGAGACATTTAATGTATCGTTAGGTGAAGAAATTAGAGATAATAGAGAAGTTTATGTGAATTTTAAAGTGAAAAAAGACTCAAAAACATTATATAGCTCAGAAAATTATGAGTTAGGAATATATCAGTTTAAATTACAAGATAGAAAAGTAATTGAAGAAAGATACGAATCAAATAATAGAACTTCTTTAATTATAAAAGATAATAAATTAGATTTAACGATTGAAGGATTTAATTTTGAAGTGAAATTCTCAAAATTAAATGGAAAATTAGAAAGTTGGATATTTAATAGTGAAGAGATAATAGAAAAATCACCTAAATTAAACTTCTTTAAACCTATGATAGATAATCATAAACAAGAGCATAATGATTTATGGATTCCTAATCATTTACAGATTTTACAAGAGCAATTTAGAACTTTAGATATCAAAGAATATGAAGAAAAAGTTATTGTAACAGTTAAGTCTTTAGTTGCTCCACCAGTATTTAATTTTGGTATTAGATGTAATTATGTCTATGAAATAGATAGAAATGGATATATAACATTTAAGTTATCAGGAGAGAAGTATGGAGAATACAATGATATTATTCCAAAAATAGGAATGGAGATGGGAATTAATAAAAAGTATCAAAATGTAGAATACTATGGTAGAGGACCTGGAGAAAATTATCAAGATAGCAAAGTTTCGAATATAATTGGAATATATAAAAATACTATAGATGGAATGTTTACTAATTATCCGTTTCCACAAGATAATGGAAACAGACAAGATGTAAAATGGATATCATTAACTAATCATTTTGGAGAGGGGATATTCATAAAATCTAAAGATATTCTTAATTTTAGTGCTTGGAATTTTACTCAAGAAAATATATATAAAGCACAACATATAAATGAATTAGAAAAATCTAATTATATAACTTTAAACTTAGATTATAAAGTTCTTGGATTAGGATCTAATTCATGGGGGTCTGAAGTATTAGATTCGTATAGAGTTTATATGAATAATTTTGAGTATGAATTCTCAATTTTACCTTATAGTTCTGGAAGTATAAAAGGTAAAGAGTTATCTAAATATAGTTATTAAGGAGGAGTAGATGTTAATTTTAAATAGTTTTGATGAATTTAAAGATATATTTAGAAGTGGGAAGAAATGGATTAGATGTAAAGAAGCTATTGAAAATATATCAAATATAAAAGAGAATAGATATCATAGTATCGGGGACTCTTTAGTTTATATGTTTAAAACAGAGAACCATATAAACGAAGTAGATTTTCAAGGTCATAGAAGATATATGGATATTCATTATTATATAGAAGGACAAGAGGCGTTAGAAATATCTAAAAAAAATGATTTAAATATAAAAAATAGTTATTCTGATGAAAATGATACAGAATATTTTCATGGAGATGGAGAGATTGTAAACTTAACAGCTGGAAACTTAATAATAATTGAAAATGATGAAGCTTTTAGATTTAAGGAGGCAAAAAATTTAAAAAAAGTAGTTTTAAAGGTAACAATTGAAGATAATTATTTCTTAAATAAATAGTATTATGGAGGATATATGTCAACAAGAGCAAAGATAGGAAAATTTTCACTATTATCAATGACAATAGCAGCAGTATTTAATTTTAGAAATGTAATTAATAATAATATAGAAATCGGGATGGCTTCGGCTCCTGGTTTCTTATTTGCAACATTGTTTTACTTTATACCATTTGTTTTTATTATATCAGAGTTTGTTAGTTTGAATAAAGATTCTGAATCAGGAGTTTATCAGTGGGTAAAATCATCGTTAGGTCCTAAGTGGGCATTTTTAAGTGCATATGCATACTGGTTTGTAAATTTATTTTATTTTACATCATTGCTTCCAAGCATTTTAGTTTATACATCATATGCATTCTGGGGATATGAGTACACATTTACTCCAATGACTATATCAATCCTATCAATTCTAATTTTTACTGTATCAACTTGGGTTTCTACTAAAGGTGCAGAATGGATAGGTAAAGTTACAAGTTTTGGAAGTTCTTTAATGTTATTTATGTCATTTGCTTTTATTATCCTATGTGGAGGCGCGCTATTAGGTGGAGTCCAACCAGCAACTCCAATAACAATTCAAGCTATGACTCCAACATTCAATTGGAAGTTTTTTGGAGCAATGGCATGGATATTCTTTGCTGCAGGAGGATCTGAAGCTATAGGTGTTTATATAAACGATTTAAAAGGAGGATCTAAAGCTTTTGTTAGAATGATAGTAGTTGCAGGAATAATGATAGGTGGATTATATTCAGTAGGATCATTACTAGTAAATGTTTTTGTTCCGCAAGATCAATTATCTTATGCATCTGGAATATTTCAAGTATTTGTAGGCCTTGGAAATCATTTTGGAATAAGTCAAAAGTTAGTTCATCACTTTATAGGTGTGGTTATGTTAGCTAGTGCTTTAGGAGCTCTTCTAGTTTGGACATCAGCTCCAGTTAAGGTTTTTTTCTCAGAGATTCCAAAGGATATGTTTGGAGAGAAAACAGTAGCTTTAAACAAATATGGAATTCCAGAAAGAGCTACATGGATTCAATTTTTAATTGTAATACCCTTACTATTAATACCTGCCTTAGGATCTGGAGATATAAATGAATTATTGGGAATAATTATAAATATGACAGCAGCAACATCACTTTTACCACCATTGTTTATAATGGTTGCATATTTTAACTTAAGATTAAATAAAGATTATTTAGAAAGAGATTTCAAAATGGGATCAAGAAAATTTGGTTTAATAGTGACATCATTTTTACTATGTATATTTTCAGTAGCATTTATTGCAGCTATTTTTCCGGAAGGTCAAAGCATTATGTTAACATTAGTTTATAATGTTGGAGGAGTAGTTATATTTATGGGATGGGCACTATGGAAATATAATAGTTATGAAAAGAAAGCATTAGGAATAGAAAAGAGAAAATCTAATAAGTTAGCATAAAAAATTAAATAGTACGGATATTTTTAATATCCGTACTATAAATTTTATATAAGGAGAAAATATGAAAAGAATATTAACATTGGGGTCAATTAGTTTTTTACTTTTTAGTTGCTCGACAAAAGAGAAAAATAATAATAAAAATATTAATAGAGAGAGTTATAAAAATATATTAAATCTTCAAGGTGAACCAAAGGAATTTACGTATTTTGCCCCAAGAAAAGAAACTGATAAATTAGGAACAAACTATATAAATAGTTTTGTAGATTTAGGAGCTTGGCATGGTTACTATCAACCAGAATATGGCAAATACTCTATGTATGGAGGGTTTGCAGGGCCGTTTTATTTAGCAGAAGAGTATGCTGCAAATTTATCAGATAGTTTTAATAAAATTGAGATTATAAATAAAGCGACAAATGAGAAATATAATTTATCAACAAGTAAAGCAAAGTTTGATTATATTCCTGGTAAATTAATTCAAAGTTATAGTTTGAAAGACATGGATTTAGTGTTAGAATTAATTTATGTTACAAATAGAACAGCTCTTGTAAAAACAATTATAACAAATAAAACAGATAAAGATTTAAATATTAGTTTAAATTGGTCTGGAAAATTGTATAATAAATTAGGAAAATGGAATGAAAAAAATAAAGAGTATAATTATATATCCCTTAATAATTCTTTGAAAAAATCTGAAAATGGAGTCATAGTTGATTTTAAAGAAAAGAGGCTAGTTTGGGATTATTTAATGAGTAATGATACACAGTTTCAAATAAAACATTCATTATCTGTAAAAACACAAATTAAAAATGATACATATAAATCAGAACTTGAAAACTCTATAATTATTCCACCTAAAGATGAACTAGTTACTTATACTGCAGAATCATATACATTTACAAAAGATGAAGCTGATAAAGAAAAAAAATTAATAGAAGATATATTAAAAAATGGTGATAAATATTTCGTTGAAAATAATAAAAGATGGCAAGGATATATAGATAAAACTGTAAAAATAGAGAGTTTAAATTCTAAATATGATATAGCAGCAGTGAAATCAGTTAATACATTAATTACGAATTGGAGAAGTCCTGCAGGAGCCATAAAACATGATGGAATAACACCTTCTGTAAGTTATAAGTGGTTTAATGGATTTTGGGCATGGGATTCTTGGAAGCAAGCTGTAGCTACAGTTAATTTTAACGAAGAGTTAGCTAAGAATAATATAAGAGCTCTTTTTGATTACCAAATAACGAAAAATGATAAAATAAGACCTCAAGATGCAGGAGTGATTATAGATGCTATTTTTTATAATAAAGATGAAGATAGATATGGAGATGGTGGAAATTGGAATGAAAGAAATTCTAAGCCAGCTTTAGCAGCATGGGCAGTTTGGGAAGTTTATAAAGTGACTGAGGATAAAGAGTTTTTAAAAGAGATGTATCCTAAATTAAAAGAGTATCATAATTGGTGGTATACAAATAGAGATTTCGACAAAAATGGTATTGCTGAATACGGTGGAATGGTACACAGGTTAAATAATACTTCGGAAGAGATAATATTAGCAGCAGCATGGGAAAGTGGAATGGATAATGCTGTTAGATTTGATGTAGAAGGATATGGAGTAGATGATGTAGGTGTTAAGGTTTTAGAAAATAAGGATTTAAAAGGAAATTTAATAGGCTATTCTATAAATCAAGAATCTGTAGATTTAAATTCATTTTTATATGCTGAAAAAATATACTTAAGTAATATGGCAGAAGTGTTAGGTCTGCTTAGTGAGAAAAAAGAGTATTTAGCATCTGCAAAAAAAGTTAAAGAATATGTGAACAAAAATATGTTTGATGAAAAAACAGGGTATTATTATGATTTACAGATAGACAAGAACGGAAATAAAAAACTTCTTGTAAATAGAGGAAAAGGAACAGAAGGGTATATTCCATTATGGGCAAATTTATCTACAAAGAAGGAAGCTAAAAGAGTGGTTGAAAATATAATGGATAAAAATGTTATGAATACATATTTACCGTTTCCAACATCAGCAAAGGATAATCTAAAATATAATCCAGTAAAATATTGGCGTGGACCAGTATGGTTAGACCAAGCATATTTTGGAATAGTAGGTTTAAATAACTATGGATATAAAAAAGAAGCACAAGATTTAAGTATAAAACTTTTTGAAAACTCAGAAGGGTTATTAACTGATGGAGTAATTAGAGAGAATTATAATCCAGAGACAGGAGAGGGATTGCATTGTTCAAATTTTAGTTGGTCAGCATCAGTTTATTATTTAATTTATAAAGATTTTTTAGGAAAAAAATAGAAATAAAAAAGCCTCACTATTTAGTGAGGCTGAACTTTTAAAATTGGCGGAAGCGTATAGGAATCGAACCTACCAGCGATTTAACTCGCCAAGACAGTTTTGAAGACTGCTGAGTACACCAGTAACTCATCCGCTTCCAATTTCATATTTATTATATCATAAATATTTAAAAATTAAAAGTAGAAAAGTTCTTTTTAAAACCATTTTTTTCACAAAGATAGAAATTATATATATTTTTATCTATATTATTTTCAATTAAAAGTTCTAATATTTTATGTGCATCTTCAATATTTGCTTTTAAAGAAAGACCACAGCTAGCTTTTAACTCACCAGGTAGTGGTATGATTCGAACATCTATTCCGCTATCAACTAAGAATTTTTCTACCTTCATAACTAAATGAGTTGAATCGATTGTTATAATTAAAAAATTTTCTGAGTTCATTATGGTCTAATCACCTTATTTGCTTTCATTTGTTTTTCTATTATATTGTACATATTTGTGATGCTCCCGACAGCAATATTGTTTTCTAAATGGTAGAAATTAAGACAAGCTCCACAAGATAGAATTTCAACTCCTCTTTCCTCAAGAATTCTTAAGTCTTTTATAGTAGTCTCATTAGAAGCTGTTAAAAAAACACCTTTATTATAGAAAAGAATAGCTTTTGGCAGAGATTCCATTTCAGTAAGAGTATATATAAAACCTTTCATTAAAGTTTCACCAAGAGCAGTTTCACCATCACCCATTTTATCAGAAGCAATAACTATAATAGTGTTATTTTCATCATTAGAAGTACTAGAATTTGATAAAGCTTCATTAATTGTTTTATTTATTTGAATAAAAAATATTCCATTTTCTTCTCTAGTAGTAAATGAAAACCCCATCTCTTTAGAAAACTTTTCAATATTTTCCTTAGAAATTTTGTTATCTATAGAAACTTCAATTGAACCTTCTGTTATTTCTTTTAAAGCATTTTTTGTCATAATAACTGGTATAGGACAAGTCTGTCCAATAGCATTAACTTTTATCATTATTCCACACTCCTTGAAAATTATACTTTTTTTAATTATACAATATTTATACAAAAAATTATACTTTAAAATTGATATAATATAGACAATAAAAAAATTGATTTTTAATGTAAAAGGTGTTATTATAAAAATTGTTTTAAATATAATACAGTACGAGGAGTTGAGAATGAAAAAGAAGTATCTATCTGTGTCATCACTAGTAATGATGATATTCTTGGGAGTATTTGGATTTGGAAATATTGCCAATAATTTTAAAGAAGTAGGAATGTCATCCGCCACAATGTTGGTAATAGGAATATTATTTTATTTTTTACCACTTTGTTTAATAATGGCAGAATTTGGAGCGTATGCTCAAGATAGAACGAGCGGAATATATTCATGGATAGAGATAGGATTAGGAAAAAAAATGGCCTATTTTGCAATTTGGTCATATTTTATAGCAAATATATTTTATTTACCAACATTGGCAACAAGAGTGCCAACATACTTTAGTTTTGGACTATTTGGAGATGCGAATATATCAAATATACAAACAGCTACTTTATCTTTAGTAGCATTAGTTATATCATTAATTATTGGTGTGAAGTATCAAAAAGCTATTGGAGCTCTTTCAAAGCCTATAGGTTATGTTTCTTTATTTACAGTTTTAATATTTTTAGTAGCTGGAATATACCTTCATTTAACAGGTCAAGGAGCTACAAACTTAACAACTGAAATGTTTATAATAAAAACTACATCTAAATCTGATTTAGCTAGATCTTTAGGAACGTTTTCATGGATATTATTTGCATTTGGAGGAGGAGAGGTAGTAGGACCATATGTAAATCAAGTAGAAAATCCAGAGAAAAACTTTGTAAAAGGATTACTTGTAGCCTCAATGTTAATAGGAATACTTTATGTTTTAGGAATTGTTTCAGTTTCAGCATTTGGAACGCAAGAGGATTTTTCAAAAATATCTTTAATAAATGCAGTTTTAGCAGGTTTTAAATTTATGGGAGATAAGATAGGATTAGGAATTTGGTTTGTTAAATTAATGGGAATAGCTTATTCATTAATAACGTTAGTTGCTCTTATTCTTTGGGGAAGCTCTCTGGCTGCTGGAGTATTCAGTGAAGCACCAAAAGGAACTTTTCCAGATTGGTTAACAAAGAAGTCTGATAAAAATGGAATTTTAAGAAATGCCTTAATATTCCAAACAATATTAGCATTTTTATTCATAGCTCTTACAACTTTTGGTGGAGAAGCAGCAGGAGAGCTTTACTATAGAGTATATGATATGACAACGATGGCTTTAATTGTGCCGTATTTTTGTTTAGGAATAAGTTATATATTCTTTAGAAAAAGAGGTTATGTATCACCGTTTCAAATATCAAAAGGGAATTTAATACCTATTTTAGCAGGAGTATCAGTTTCAGCAATGACATTTATAGCTTTTATTTTTGCAGGATATGACTTTACAGTACCAGTAGTGAAGCAATTAGATAAAATGAAGCTATATTATGGTGGTCTATTAATGTTTATGTTAATAGGTTTAGTTATTAAATTTTTAAGTGGAATAAATCATAAATCTAAAGAAAATAAGAAAAAATAGGTTAAATAAAAATGGAAGAACTTGAGTTCTTCCATTTTTGTTATTTTGTTTTATTAAATTCAGTTTCAGCAACAACTTTTAATCTAGTTAGTTGATCTTCTAGAATTCTTTTATTAAAAACATTGAAAAGTTTATGTAATGAAGTTCCTTTTAATGTCCAAGCTGTTAGTATTAAATGAGTTTTAGTTGGATTAACCTCTTCAAAATCATATTCAAGTTTAAAGTCTACCCATTTATCGCCTACTTCAATTTGGTACATTTTCCCTTCTTCATAAGCTAAAACTTTTCCACAATACTCCTCTTTAAAACCATACATTTTTATTTTTTCACAGAAAGTAGAACCAGTAACTTCTGGTGCATCTGTATGCTTCTCGTCTTCTAAACCAGTAATCCAAAGAGCATGCTTACTGTAATCAGATATAAGTTTAAATACAAAATCTTTTGGGGCTTCAATATCAATACCTTGAACAAAAAATGGTACTTTTTCGTTTAATTCTTTTAGTTCCATACAAATCACTCCCATTTAATAGAATATATTATATTATTAAGTGATTTTATGAAATTTCCTTCAAGATTAAATATTATTTTTTATTCTATAACTATCAATTTTTTTAGTAACTTTTTTTTCATCAAAATTTTCAAGGTATACAAGAGCCATTTTACGGCTAGTTTTGAGAAGATCTCTAAACTCTGCTAGTGTAATTTGAGTATTTAATATAAGGAAGTTATCTAATCTATTTAAAGCTTCTTGATAAAAACCTTTTAAAAGAAAATATTCATTTAATTTTATAATAAGCCCTTCTCTAACTAAATATTGAAAAACTTCTTTAAAATTTAGATTTTTATGAAAATAATCATTTAACTTTTCAAAACTTAATCCATTAAACTCCTGTTTTTTTAATAGAATTAAAATTTCATCTTTTATTTTTTTTTCATCTTTTGAAAGCTTAACTTTAAATGTTTTAAGTGAAACAAAGTTATCTTTTTCTTGGAACTCATCTTGAAACTCATTTATTAAGTTGATTCCTTTAAAAAATAGGTTGTTAATAGTTGCTAAAGGAACCCCTTTTCTAAGAGGGTTTTTTAAATGAAAATCATTTAAATATAAATTAATTTCATTTTTAAGATTTTTAAGATTTTCTTTATGAATAATAGCTTTTATTGTTTTAAAAACAAAAATATTATGATCAAAACTATTTTCATTTAAAGAGAGGTTAAACTCTTTATTCAAATCGTTTATATAAGTAAAACTTCCCTTATTTAAAAGATACTCTGAAACATTAAGTTGTTTATTTAAAAGATAATTTAATTTTTTTAAATAAATAGAATTATTTTTTTTAGTAGGAACTCCAAAAGGTGTTAGAATTCGAGCTCCTCCAAGTAAAGCGGATGTACTAAGAGTTCTTAATATACCAATATCGTCAAAATCGACAGGAATTTCTTTGTCCATTATAAGTTGGAAAAAGGTTGATTCCTCTTCAAAATCTTGAAGATATTTAATCTTTCCATAATACTCTCCAGTACCAATATTCAATCTTATTTTAGTATTGTTTTTAGGAATAGTTCCTTCTGATAATCTATTGAATACTACATCTATTATTTTGCTATTTGTAATAGTTTTACTGTTAGTTAAAAGGTTACCTCTTTCAAGCTCCTTTGCTGTTACTCCAGTTATATTTAAGGCACATCTTTGTTGAGATGAAATGTATTCTAAATCTTTTCCATGATTTTGAATTCCCTTTATTTTAATATTAATTTTTTGAGGATAAAGAGTTAAAGTATCCCCTTTATTTATATTACCAATAGTTGTACCACTAACAATAGTTCCAATTCCTTTAGGAGAATAGATTTTATCAATATCTAGTCTAAAAATATTTTGAATATTATTAGATGAAGAGAAATCAAAATTTTCAATCTCTTTTAAAATTAAATTATATAGGTTTTCATAGGTTGAACTATCTTTTAGGCTAACTTCAACAATAGGAAAATCTTTAAAAAACTCCTCTTTAAACTCTTGAGAAATTTGAGCTTTAACTTCGTCAACTCTTTCAGAAGTAACTAGATCTCTTTTTGATAAAACAATAATTCCATTTTTTATTCCAAGAAGTTTTAAAATCTCTTTATGTTCTATTGTTTGAGGCATAATACCATCATCACAAGCTATTAAAAAAAGCACAAAGTTAATACCTTTAGCACCAGCAACCATATTTTTTATAAATTTTTCGTGCCCAGGAACATCAATAATACTGATAATATCACCAGAAGGAATATTTAAAGGGGCAAAACCAAGATCAATGGTCATCCCCCTTTCTTTTTCCTCTTTCATAGTATCGGTATTTATATTTGTCAGCATTTTGACTAAAGTTGTTTTTCCGTGATCTATATGACCAGCTGTACCAATTACTATATTCTTCATATCTATACTCTCTCTAAGAACTTTTTAAAGTTTTTTATGATTATAGAGTACTCATCACTGTGAATTGTTTTTAAATCAATAAAAAATTGATTGTTTTGAACTCTTCCAACAATAGGTGTATCCTCTTTTAAAAAAGCTGTTTCAACTTGTTTTCCATCTAAAGAAGTGATAGCGACACCATAACTATCGATAGTTGCATCAGGCATAGAGCCTCCGCCAATTATAGCTTTTGTTTCAATGATTTCACTATCGATTTCAATATCTTTTAAAAAATTCTTTAAAATCTCTGCTCTTTTAAAAACTTCGCCTATAGGTTCTAAAATTCTATTTAGAGTAGGGTTTTTTTCGATTGCAACCTTTTCATCAACATATTGTTTAAAAGTAAATTCTAAAGCACTAATAGTCATTTTACAAACTCTGAAAGCTCTTAAGAATTGATTTTTTTTCAATTTTGAAATTAACTCTCTCTTTCCAATAATCACTCCACATTGTGGTCCACCTAAAAGTTTATCCCCACTAAAAGTAATTAAATCAATACCAGAGTTTAAAGATTCAAAAATTGTAGGTTCCTTTTTTTGTCCATATTTAGAAAAATCTATTAATACACCACTTCCTAAGTCTTCCATTGAAATTATTCTATGTTCTTTTGCTAATTCAGCAATCTCTTTATTAGACACAGATTTTGTAAAACCAGAGATATGATAGTTAGATGTATGAACTTTTAAAAGCATTGATGTATTTTCATTTATTGCTTTTTGATAGTCAGCTAGATGAGTTCTATTAGTAGTTCCAACTTCAACAAGTTTAGCACTTGAGAGTTCCATAATATCTGGAATTCTAAATGAGCCACCAACTTCAACAAGCTCTCCTCTAGATATAATAACCTCTGTATTTTTACTGAATTCATTTAAACAAAGCATAACAGCAGCAGCGTTATTATTAACTACTAATGCAGCTTCAGCGCCAGTAACTTTTGCGATAAGATCTTCTACATGAGAGTATCTACTTCCTCTTTCACCTGTTTTTAAATCAAATTCAAGATTGCTATATCCGCAAAGTGAATTTTGCAGATGCTCAATTAATTCTTTTGAAAAAAGAGCTCTTCCTAAGTTTGTATGTAGGATAGTTCCTGTACCATTTATAACTCTTTTAAAATTAAACTCTAAATTTTTAGTTAGAGATTTTGTAATTTCATTTTCGATATCTTCAATAGAGTATTGAGTGATAACTTCCTCAAGAATTCCTTTTCTAAAAAAGTTAATTCCTTCGTTAACAGCGTCGTAAACCTCTTTATAAGGTTTATCTTTAAAAAACTCCTTTTCATTCAGTAGATCGATAACTTTATCTACTTTAGGAAGATTTCTTAAAAGAGTTTGTTTATTAGTCATAATATTCCCCTTATCTAACTACAATATATTTTCCGTTATATTTATCTACAGTTCCAATTAAAGATGACTTTATTTGAAGAGTATTTAGTTTTTCCATAACCTCTGATGCATATTTTGAAGAAACAGAAAATAGTAATCCACCAGATGTTTGTGGATCTAGCATAATCTCTTGTAACCAAAATGGAACTGCTGAAATATCAACTTTATCATTTAAATAGTTTCTATTTTTTTGTCCCATAGAGTTTATATAAAACTCTTTAGCGAACTCTTTAGCAATGTCTAAATATGGAATAAGTTCTTGTTCTAAAACGAAAGTTTTTTCAGAAGCTACTGCCATTTCATATGCGTGCCCTAAAAATCCGAATCCTGTAATATCTGTACAAGCAGTTATTGGATAGTCTCTTATAATTTCAGCAGAGTATTTATTTAAAGTTGTCATTATTTCAATCCACTCAGTTTTTACTTCATCAGAGAGAGTTTCAACTTTAGAAGCTGTAGAAATAATACCTGTTCCAAGAGGTTTTGTTATGATTAAAACATCTCCTTCTTGAGAACCGTAATTTTTAAAAACTTTATCAGGATGTACAAGTCCAGTTACAGAAAGACCATATTTAATCTCAGGATCATGAATAGAGTGTCCACCACTTAGAACAGCTCCAGATTCAGCAATTTTTTCAGCTCCGCCTCTTAAAATTTCTCCTAAAATTTCGATATTTTCCTTTTCAGGAAAACAAACTATATTCATAGCTGTTCTAGGTTCTCCTCCCATTGCATAAACATCACTTAAAGAGTTAGCCGCAGCTATTTGTCCAAATATATATGGATCATCAATCATAGGTGTAAAAAAGTCTAAAGTTTGGATTAAAGCTATATCATCTGTTAATTTATATATAGCAGCATCATCAGATTTTTCAAAACCAACAATTAAATTTTTATCTTCCACACTTGGAAGATTTTTTAATAAACTTGAAAGAACCTCCGGTCCTATTTTGCTTGCTCAACCACCAATTGAGCATCTATCTAATAAAAGTTTCATTTAGCGCCTCCTTATTCATAAAAAATGAACCTATAAATTATACCACAATTATATATTTAATACCATACCGCCTTCTAAATTATCAACTGTTGAAACTGTGATGCTATTTTTATTTAAAATATCTAAAAGAGTTAATAATATTAGATTTCCAGCAATAATAACATCAGCACGGTTAGGTTCTAAACCAATAATTTTTTTACGATCTTCTAAAGTTTTACTTAAAAATAGATATAAGTTTTCCTCTAAATCCATTTTTGTTAAAACATAGCCATTTATCTCTTTCTCATCAAACTTAGGAAGTTTTTTAACAATAGAAACATTAGTTGTAACAGTACCTGCAACTCCTATAATTTTAAAGTTATTACCTTCAAATTTAATTAATTCGTTAAAAAATCCTTTTAAATAGTTACGAGCAGATAAAAGAGTTTCCTCATTATAGTTTTCATCTGAAAAAAACATCTCTGTTAATTTAACAACTCCAATGGGGAAACTTTTGATATAGTCAATTCCATTGTAATCACCAATGGTAATTTCACTACTACCGCCTCCTACATCAATAGTTGCTATTTTTTCTCTATAGATATTGCTATTTCCATTAAAACTTAATTTTGCTTCAATCTCTCCAGGAATAACTAAAGTATTTATATCAAATTCATTTTTTATTCCTTGAACAAACATACTACCATTACTAGCTTCTCTTGTAGCAGCAGTGGCAAATGCAATAAGCTCAGTTACACCCATAGAATCAGCTTTTTCTTTAAATCTTTTAATAATATAGTATGTTTTTTCAATAGATTCTTTCGAAAGAACACCAGTTTGATTAAGGTTCTTTCCTAATCTAGAAACTTCTAAATCCTTATATAATGGTGTAATAATCTCTATTTTATTATCAGTTTTTTCAATCTCTGCAATAAAAAGTCTACACGAGTTAGTTCCTATATCTATAACACCTTTTAAAATTCTATTTTTAAAAGAGTGGTTAACTTCAGAGATAACTTCTTTAGAAATTGGCATATTTTCAAGAGTTCCATTTTTATCAATAATAAATTTAATTTTATCATGGGTATTTTTTTTATCTTTTTTCATAACATTTATTAAAGTTTCTTCCTCTATATATATAGGAGTAGGATCAATTTTATAAAGACTGAAAAGTTCTTTGATAGAATTAATGTATTCTTCTGTAGCAAAACCTAAAAATTTAGAGATTTGCATTTCAAAAAGTATACCTTTAGCTACTCCTTCGCCGTGAGAGATATGTTGATAATCAAAAAGAGTTTCTAAAGCATGGCCATAAGTATGACCTAGATTTAAGAAGGCACGATCACCTTTCTCAAATTCATCTTTTTCAACAAACTCTTTTTTTATTTTACAAGATTCATAAATCATTTCAATTAAAACTTCAGGTTTTAACTTTAAAATATCTCTATATGACTCAATTAAGAAGTTAAAATAACTTTTATCTTTTGCGATGATACTATGCTTAATAACCTCTCCCATACCTGATTTAAATTGGCATAAAGGTAGAGTTTTTAAAAAATTAATATCTATAATAACTCCAATAGGTTGTTTAAAAGAACCAATTAAGTTTTTTCCAAGAGAGTGATTAATAGCAACCTTACCTCCAATACTAGCATCAACTTGAGCTAATAAAGAAGTGGGAACTTGTAAAAAATCAAGACCTCTCATAAAGGTAGAAGCAATGAATCCTCCTAAATCGCAAACAACTCCACCACCAACACATATGATTAAAGAGTTTCTAGAAAAATTATTCTCTATTAAAAATGAAAAAATTTCCATAGAAGTTTCCATATTCTTATATATTTCACCGTCTTCAATTTTATAGACATAGGTTTTTTTCTTTGGAAGATTACTTAAAATCTTTTGACCATAAAGTTCACCTATAGTTTTATTTGTAAGTAGTAGTATTTTGTCATAATTTTCAGTAAAATCATTAAGTCTATCTATTGTATTTTGTCCAATAAAAATGTCGTATGAATTTATAGAAGTCTTCATAACTAAATTTTTCATAATATTGGTCTCCTTTTGTTTAATTTTCTATAGTTAAAGTATAATATTTTTATAAAAAAAAAGCAAATTTACCAAAAAAATGTTTGCAGAAAAAACAAAAAATATTATAATAAGAACATATAAATGATTTTGGAGGGGAAAATGAAAAGGAAAGTCTTATTTTTTACAGCATTGAGTGTACTAGCGTTTGGTCAAAGTGAGAAATCTTATATTGGAAAAGGAAATGGTTATGGTGGTGAGTTAAAAGTAAATGTAAAAACAAAGGGGGAAGAGATTGTTGATTTAGAATTAATATCTCATAAAGAAACATCACCAGTTGTAAAAAGAGCATTTCCTGTTATTAAGGAGAGAATTATAGAAGCACAAAGTCCTATTGTAGATAATGTATCAGGGGCAACTTATACATCTTTTGGAGTAAAAAGAGCAGTAGCACAAGCTTTAAAAGCTCAAGGAAAAGACTATGGTAAGATTACAGTGAAAACAGGTGGACCAAAAGAGGAAACAGCATATTTAGAACCGGTAAATACAGATATAGTTATAGTAGGAGGGGGACCTGCAGGTCTTGCAGCAGCAATATCAGCTAAAGAAGCGGGAGCTAAAAATATAATATTAATAGAAAAATTAGATATTTTAAGTGGAAATGGAAAGTTTGATATGAACTTTTTTGATTTAATAAATTCAGAAGCACAAAAGAAAAATGGAACATTTGATACTGTAGAAGCTTTTGTAAAAGATAAAGCAAATAAAATGGATACAATTGAAAGAACTCAAGCTCAAGCTGAAGGAGCATTTAAACTTGATGCTTGGTTAAGAGGTATGGGAATAGAATTAAATCATAACTACGGTTTAAGAAATCATATGGCTGAGAAAGATGCGTATGCTGGAGAAGAGATTCAAGATGGGTTAGAAAAGAAAGTAAAAGAGTTAGGAATAGATGTAAGAACAGGAACAAAAGGTTTAGACTTAATTGTAAAAGATGGAGAAGTGACAGGGGTTAAGGTTCAAAATAAAAATAAATTTTATGATATAAATGCTAAGGCAGTTATTCTTGCAACAGGAGGATTTTCTCATAATAAAGAACTACTTGCAAAATATGCACCTGGTTCAGAGACATTAGCAACATCAAATCAAATGTCAGCAACAGGAGACTTTATTCCTGTATTTGAAAAGAATAATTTAAAGATGGATAACTTAGATGTTTTAAGCATATTCTCTTTTATACTTGTTCCAAGTAGAGATTTAACAGGAGGAGGAGACGGTTATATACTAGTTAACCAAGAGGGAAAAACATTCTTAAAAGATAAACCAACGAGTATGGAAAGAGCTAAATCTATTGAAGCTCAAACTGGTAGTTATGCTTATTATATATATGATCAAGATCTGTATGATTCTTTTTATCGTTTACAAAAACATAATAATTTAGGACTTCATACAAAGGCTGAAACAATTGAGGAGTTAGCTAAAAAGTTAAATATTCCAGTGGAAGAGTTAAAAAATTCAACAAAAACATTGAGAAAAGAGGGACCTTATTATGGAGCTAAGGTTCAATCAGCTATTCATATGACAAAAGGTGGAGTAGTAGCTGACGAGAAAACACAAGTTGTAAATACAAAAGGTGAAAAGGTAAAAGGACTTTATGCAGCTGGAGAAGTTACAAGCACTAGTGCAGCATATAGTGCAGCAGTTGTATTTGGACGTATTGCAGGTGAAGAGGCTGCAAACTCTATAAAATAGCTAAAAGAAGAGGGATATTAGATTAAATATATCCCTCTGTTTATTTACAAAAAATAAAAAATATGGTACTTTATAGAAAAAAGTCAAAAAGACTGGAGGTAAAAAATGCAAGGTTTTAAAACGTTTATATTAATGCTAGTAATGACCTTATTGCTATTATTTATAGGAGGAGCTATTGGTGGAAAAACAGGAATGACAATAGCTTTAGTTTTAGCAGGAGTAATGAATTTTGTATCATATTGGTTTAGTGATAAAATTGTACTATCAATGTATGGAGCACAAGAGATACCAGAAAATAATAAAGTTTATTGGATAACAAAGAAGTTAGCTGACAATGCAGGATTACCTATGCCAAAAGTATATATGATAAATCAAAGTCAGCCAAATGCATTTGCAACTGGAAGAAATCCTCATCATGCAGCGGTTGCAGTGACAAGAGGATTAGTTGAACTTATGGATGATAATGAGTTAGCAGGAGTAATAGGACATGAATTAGGACATGTTTCTCATAGAGATATACTAATTCAAAGTGTGGCAGCAACTTTAGCAGGAGCTATTGCATATATGGCTAATATGGCAAAGTGGGCAGCTATTTTTGGTGGAGGAAGAAGAGATGAGGACGATAGTCACGGAGGAATTTTTGGGTTATTGGCAATAAGTATTTTTGCACCTTTAGCAGCAATGTTGGTTCAAATGGCTATATCTAGAAGTAGAGAGTATAAGGCTGATAATTTTGGTGGGAAAATTTGCGGTCATCCAAGATATTTAGCAAATGCTTTAAGAAAATTAGAGTCATATGCTACAAGGATTCCCATGGATGCAGCACCAGCTACAGAAAATATGTTTATTGTTTCACCTTTAGCAGGAAGTAAGATGGCAAATTTATTTAGTACTCATCCAAGTACTGCTGATAGAATAAGAAGATTAGAGGAAATGGAATAAAATAAAATTTGACAAATCCAATAATATGAAGTAAATATAAAAAGTAAAGAGATGGAGGAATAGTTATGGAAAAAACTGTTATTTCTCAAAAGATTCTACTTATATTTACATTAATATTATTGACTTATCTTATTGTTGTTTTATTTGAAAAAGATATAAACACCTTTGATGAATTAGAAAGAATTCTCCTTTTTAGACATTTTAGGCTACATATGTAGAGAGTCAGAGTTATATCTGACTCTTTTTAATTTGACACTAAAGCCTTATTGGTATATACTTGCAATAGTATATTAAGGCGGTGTAGAATAAATGGACTGGAAAAAATTAACAATAGATAGTAGAGAGGAACTACAAAAATTTTTAAAAAATAAGTTTGAAACTTCAGATATGAATTTTACAAATCTTTTTTTATGGAGTTTTAGTGAAAATATTCAATATGCAGTTGAGAATGAGATACTTTATATAAAAGGATTTTATGAAGGTAATGAATATTATTTTTCACCTGTTTCAAAAGATGATAATAAAGATAAGATAATAACTGCTGTAAAAAAAATTAAAGAAAAGAATGGAAAGATAGTTTTCATTCCTGAAAGCTATAAAGAGTTCTTAAAAGAGGATTTTATAGTGACAGAGGAGAGAGATTCCTTTGACTATATCTATTTACAAGAGGATTTAGCAGAACTTAAAGGAAGAAAATTTTCTTCTAAAAAAAATAAAATAAATAAATTTAAAAAAACATATAACTTTACTTATGAAAAAATATCAAGAGAAAATATAGAGGATATAAGAATTTTTCAAAGAGAATGGACTGAAAATAGAAAAGAGGATACAATTATAATATCTGAAACTATGGGTATAGAAGAGCTTCTTAATAACTATGAAATTTTAGAATTAAGAGGAGGAGTTATAAAAGTTGATGGAAAAATAGTGGCTTATGCTATTGGAGAAAAATTAACAGAAAATATGGGAGTTATCCATATTGAAAAAGGGATATTTGATTACCAAGGAAGTTATCAGATGATAAATATGTATGTTGCAAAAGAGGAGTTTTCAGATGTTAAACTTATGAATAGAGAAGATGATTTTGGAAGCTTAGGATTAAGAGAAGCAAAACTTTCTTATCAACCAATTGAATTTATAAAAAAATACAGTATATAGAGGAGGAGTGCTATGTTTAAAGTTATCAACAAAATTGAAAAAGGTTATGATTTAAATATTGTATTATGTTTTGAGGGACAAGTTAATATTTGTGAACACATATCTTCACCAAATAAGGATTTAATAGAAAAGTTAATAAATAAAAAAGAGTTTACAGGGAAAAAAGGTGAAACTTTAAAAGTTGAATTTTTAGAAGGAACATACTTAATTTCAATGATTTTTGTAGGAATGGGTAAAGAGGAAGAGTTTAATTTAGATATATATAGAGAGGTAATGTTTGATGTATTGTCTAAAGAGAAAGGTTCAGTTTTAATATCAGCAGAGAATGAAAAATTACTAAACTATAATGTTTTAGGGGAAATTTCATCAAATGTAAATTATAACTTTGATACATTTAAAGAGAAAAAAGGTGAAACTTTAGAAATAGAGCTATTTATTTCTGGAGAAGAAAAAGATTTTTCAGAAACAATTCTTTTAGGAGAAGCAACAGATATAGCTAGAGATTTAGTAGATCAACCTGCAAACGTTATTAATCCAATAACTTTAGCAGAAAAAGCTGTTGAACTTGGGAAAAAATACGGATTTGAAGTTGAGATTTTAGATGAAAAAGAGATTGAAAAATTAGATATGAATCTTCTTTTAGCGGTTGGTAGAGCATCTATAACAAAACCAAGACTTATTGTAATGAGATATCTAAATGGAAAAGATAACAATGAAAAGATAGGATTAGTAGGAAAAGGATTAACATATGATACAGGTGGACTTTGTATAAAGCCAGCAGACTCTATGTTTGAAATGAAAAGCGATATGGCAGGAGCAGCTTCTGTAATAGGTGCTATGTGTGCTATTGCTAAAGGAAAAGTTGAAAAGAATGTAGTTGCAATAGTTCCAGCATGTGAAAATGCTATAAATGAGAATGCTTATAGACCAGGAGATATTATAAAATCAATGAATGGAAAAACTGTTGAGATTATAAATACAGATGCAGAGGGAAGATTAGCACTAGCAGATGCATTAACTTATGCTGTAAGAAATGAAAAGGTGACAGAAGTTGTTGATTTAGCAACACTTACTGGGGCAATTCTTGTTGCATTAGGAACAATTACAACAGGAGTATTTTCAAATAATGATGAAAAATACGCTATGTTAGAAAAAAGTAGTAAGCTATATGGAGAAAAAGTTTGGAGAATGCCAATATTCGATGAGTATAGCGAATTATTAAAATCAACTGTTGCAGATGTAAAACATACTGGTGGAAGAATGGGTGGATCAATAACTGCAGCTAAGTTTTTAGAAGGATTTGTTGAAGGATTACCGTGGATACATATGGATATAGCAGGAACTGCATTTAATAGCGGTGTAAAATGGTTTAAAAAAGGTGCTACAGGAGTTGGAGTAAAAGCACTTTATAGTTATGTAAAAAATAGATAAAATAAAAAGGTGAGAAATTCTCACCTTTTCTTATATAAGGTAGGTGGGAAAATGATAAAAAATCAATTAAAAGTTTTATGGAAGGATCTTTTTAATGATGAGTCAGATTATATAAATTGGTATTTTGATAATGTTTATAATGAAGAAAATACAAAGATGTTTTTAAAAAATAATAAAGTTTATGGAATGCTATTTGAAAATAGTTATCATATATCAGTTGATGAAGATAGGTTTATGGGAAGATATCTTGTAGGTGTAGGAGTAACTCCTGAAAAAAGAGGAGAGGGGGTTATGAAAGAGTTACTTTTAAAAAGTTTAAAAGAAGCATATGATTTTGGTGAAGAGTTTATATATTTAACGCCAATTGATAAAAAAATATATGAAAGATTTGGATTTGCTTATGTTTCAACACTTTCTAAATATGAACTAGAGTTTCCTGTATTATGTGATTTTAAAAAAGAGTTTAAAATTGAGAAAATACAAGATGAAAGTTATGACCAAAATATTTTAATAAAATTAAAAGAGTTTTATAGAGAAGTTTCTCAAGAATATTATGTAAAAGTTGCTAGAGAAAAAGAGGACTACAAGAAGATATTATCAGAAATTTTTTGTGAAGATGGATTAATCTATATTAGCTATGATATAGCTGGAAAAATAAATGGTTATATGAGTTTAGTTAAGTCTGAAAGTATATATGTAAAAGAAATTTTATTTAAGGATAAAGATACTTTAGAAGGATTATTATCTATTTTATATGGATATAAGGATTACTATAAAAAAATAGAGATTATTCTTCCTGAAAATACATATTTAGAAGATTATTTAGATAGTGAAAATTTAGTTAAAAAAACTCTAAAAAATAAAGTACAAGTAAGAATTTTACATGTTGAAAAAGTATTGAAAAGACTAAGTAAAAGTTTAAAAGAGAATGAAGAGATTAAAATATATGTACAAGATAGATATATAGAGTCTAATACAGGGGTATTTAAAATAAATAAAAGTGAAGTTGAGAAGATAGAGGGAGAGTTTGATTTAAGTTTGGATATAAATGATTTAGCAACTTTAGCTTATGGATTTAGAGATTATAAATCTTTAAAAAAAATAGAAAGTTTTTATATAAAAAATAAGGATAAAGAGCAAATATTAAGTAGTATATTTATAAGAAGAATAAACTATTTTAATCAAGATTTTTAGAACTTTAAATAGCTAAGGAGGGACTATGGAGAGTAGAATAGAATATGTAGAAAAACATCTAGGAAGTTTAGAAGACTTTGTAAGAAAAAATTCCAAATATTACTTAGAAAGTTGGAGAAGTGAAAAGATTAAATTTAATTTTGCAGCATTTCTATTTGAAACACTATGGTTTGCCTATCGGAAAATGTATAAAAGTGCAGTTGTACTTTTACTTATGAATCTTTTTATAAACTTAGTAACATTTTTATTTTTAATAAAAACAAAGTTTTTTATGGGAGGAACTATTTTAGTTCTATTTATTAGGATATATATTGGCTTTAAGGCTAATGATTTTTATTTTATGAAAGCAGAAAAAGTTCTTGAAAAAAGAGGTTTTGAACCAGAAGATAGAGATTGTGGAACAAGTATGTTAGGAGTAGTAATAATAATATTTATAGCAATTGTTTTTCAAGTGTTATTAGATTTTTATTTAGGAGTGACCTTATATTATTAAAATTAAAAAACAGCTGATTTCTCAGCTGTTTTTTTTATTTTTCCATATAGAAAATTACATTCATACTTGCAGTAACATCAACATCATTTGGAACTGTTAAAGGAATTGGTGTATCATCAGCTTTAGCTGCTGAGTTTAACATAAAAGATATTGGTCTAGGCATTGAGTAATTTAAATCAATATTTTTAGGAGAAACCTTAAAGTCATCTATACCTGCGATTAAAGCAGCTTTATATTTAGCATTTTCATAGGCTAATTTATATGCTTTATCCTCTAACTCTTTTCTATCAGCTATAAAAAAGTTAATCTCTCCAATATTATTTACACCACCATTATTAAGAGCAGTAAGTACAGTACCAGCTTTATCTAAATCATTACTAGTAATTAAAATTTGATTTCTAACAAAGTACTTCATCTCTCCATCTTTTACATTGTAATCATTTCTATAATTTAAAGAGTAATTTTCAGTTTTTATATTATTTTCTTTTAAACCACTTTTCTTTAATAAACCAATGGCTTTATTAACAATATCTGTATTTTCACTAATAGCTGTTTGTGAGTTTTTATTTGTTGTTTCAACAGTAGCTATTATGCTAAAAGTATCAGGTTTTCCTGAAACAGTTCCTGTTCCAGTAACAGAGATTGTAGGCGTTTCATTAGCTAAAGAGAAAGCTGAAGTTAAAAGAAATAAAGTTCCAATTGTTTTTTTCATAAAATCCTCCTAGAATTTTTTTAAAATCAAAGTTTCTAGAGAAAGTTTAGGCACATAGTGTACATTTTCCTCTACATCTCTATGATACTTTAAATTACCAATATTTCCTTTAGTTAAAATAACTTTGTCAGTTGGTTTTCCTAGGGCTACTAAAATTTGAGGATTGTAAGTATCCATATCTAAATCAAGAGTTTTAGATACATCTAATTTATTAAAAGCTCCAATTAAACATCCACCAAAACCTAGCTCTGTAGCTTTTAAAAGAATATTTTGACATGCAATTCCAATATCAATACCTAAAGTTATAGGAGATAAAAGATTTTCTTTAAGAGTACTAATAAGGATATAGGCTTTGGGTCCCTCTTCTAAAGTTGGACTCCAAGGAATAGCTCCCGCCCAAGCTGTGTGAGGAAAAATTTTGTGACATAAACTTTGAGAACTAACAAGGGTATATCTAAGTGTTTGGCTATTTCTAGCAGATCCACCTAGATGAGCAGCATTGATTAAACTTTCTAAAGTTTCAATATCAATTTCTGTAGAATCGAAAGTTCTATGAGAACGAGTTTTGATTAATAGTTCATTTAACATGGATAACCTCCTCAATTATTTTAACACAATACTACTTTATAAATACTAAAAAGTCAACATGTTAAGAGGAAAAAGTGGACAATTGGTGTAAGTTATTATAGAATAAGTTATTATTTTTACAAATTAGGGAGGGAAAATTTATGAATTTTATATACGACAGAAAAAAAACTGCGGTAATTTATAAAGATAAAGAGCATTCGTACTATGAACTTATAAAGATGGCAAAGATATATTCAAGTTTAATGAATATAGAAAAAGAGGATAGAGTAGCTATTTTTATGGAGAATAGACCGGAGTATATGGGAGCTGTACTAGGAGTATGGGATAAGAAAGGGACGTGTACTAACTTAGATGCAAGTTATAATGCAGATCAATTGATATATGTTTTCAATGATTCTCATCCTAAATATATAATTACTTCTAATGAGAATATAGAGGTAGTTAAAAAAGCTAAAGAGGCATCAAATTCAAGTATAAATATATTGAATGTTGATGAAATAGATATAACAAAAGATATAGATATTGAAAATGTAGCTGTAGAATGTTTAGAAAAAGATGCAGTAGCAGTTATGTTGTATACATCAGGGACAACAGGAAATCCAAAAGGTGTAATGTTAACTTTTGATAATATAATGTCTAATGTAGATGCTATAGAAGAGATAAAAATGGTAACACCTGAAGATAGATTACTAGCTTTATTGCCATTTCATCATATACTACCACTATCTTTTACAGTATTAATGCCACTAAAATTTGGATGTTTAGTTGTTATTTTAGATGAGTTATCATCAGAAGCGATAAAAAGAAACTTACAAAAATATAAAATAACTATTGTGATAGGAGTACCAAGAGTTTGGGAGATGTTCCACAAGGGAATTAAAGGAAAAATTAAAGAAAATGCGTTAAGTTATAAACTTTTTAATATATGTAAATCTTTAAATATTATGCCTTTAAATAAAATTGTGTTTAAAAAAATTCAAGATGCTTTTGGAGGAAATATAAAGTTCTTAGTTTCAGGTGGAGCTAAGTTAGATAAAGAGATTTGTGAAGATTTTAATATATTTGGATTTAAAATGTTAGAGGGATATGGACTAACAGAAACGTCACCAATTATATCTTTCAATAGAATAGATAATGTTATTGCTGGTACAGTTGGAACTCCTTTACCAGGAGTTAAAGTTAAATTAGAAGAAGATGGAGAGATTGTTGTAAAAGGTAGAAATGTTATGAAAGGATATTATAACAAACCTGAAGCAACAGCTGAAGCTATAGATAGTGAAGGATGGTTCCATACAGGAGATTTAGGACAGTTTGATGGAGATCATTTAAAAATAATTGGTAGAAAAAAAGAGATGATCGTTTTATCAAATGGTAAAAACATTAATCCGTCAGATATTGAAGCTGAAATTATGAAAGGAACTAATTTAATTCAAGAGGTTGCTGTAACAGAGGATGAAAAACATCTAATAGCAATTGTTTATCCTGATTTTAAAGTTTTAGAAGAGAAGAAAATTGCAAATGCTAAAGAAGCTATTAAATGGGAAGTTATAGATAAATATAATGTAACAGCACCAAAATATAAAAAAATATTAGATATAGTTATAGTAAAAGAGGAGTTGCCAAAAACAAAACTTGGAAAACTTAGAAGATTTATGTTAAAAGATTTACTGAAAGGAAGTAATTTAATTAAAGGAACACCAGATGAAATAGTATCAGAGAAAGAGGTTGAAAAAAGAGTATCTACATCTAAAGAGATTAATACTCAAGAGTTTAAAGCAATTTCAAAATTTATTGGAACTCTTCATGATGAAATAGAGATAATTCCAGAATCACACTTAGAAATTGATTTAGGACTAGATTCATTAGATATAGTTGAAATAATAACATTTATTCAAAATACTTTTGGTGTTGATATTTCAGAAGAGGATTTCTCAAGAATAAAAACTGTAGAAGCTCTTTGTCAATATGTAAGAGAAAAAGGTGGAAATTTTGAAGAGAAAGAGATTAATTGGAAGAAGATATTTGAGGAACCAGTTGATTTAAAAATGCCTAGTTCAAAATATGTCATTCCAATAACAACGATATTAAAACCTTTATTTACTTGGTATATAAAATTAGAAAAAAATACAAATAAATTGGAAAAAACATCTCCTGTTATATATATAGGAAACCATCAAAGTATGTTAGATGCTTTTGCTTTTGGACAAGCTTTACCAAAGGATATATTAAAAAATACATATTTCTTAGCTATAAATATTCATTTTGAAGGTAAAATAAAAAAATATTTAGCAGAAAATGGAAATGTTATTTTAATAGATGTTAATAAAAATCTAAAAGAAACATTGAAAATAGCAGCTAAAGTCTTAAAGGAAGGGAAAAATTTAGTGATATTCCCAGAGGGAGCTAGAACAAGAGATGGAGAGTTACAAGATTTCAAAAAAACATTTGCTATGTTGTCAAAAGAGCTAGATATTCCAGTTGTTCCTTTTGCAATAAATGGAGCTTATGACTTAATGCCATATGGAAAAGGAGTTCCAAGTTCAGGAAAAATGAGTATCACAATTTTAGATAAAATATTACCTGAAAATAAATCAGTAGAAGAGATTGTAAAAGTAACTAGAGACTCGATAGAAAAAAGTATAAATAACTAAAAATAAAAGCTGACATATTTTCTATGTCAGCTTTTTACTTACCTCATGATATTGAAATAATAACACAATTATGCTATAATCACTTGATGATTAAAAAAACACCTGTAATAATTTGGGAGGAAAAATTGGAATTTGTAAAGAATCATAATAAAACAGCGATATTTTATGAGGGGAAAGAATATTCGTATAAAGAGTTAATAGCTGGAGCTAAAGAGTATGCATCACTTTTAGATTTAGCAAAAGAGGAAAAAGCAGTAATATTTATGGAAAATAGACCAGAACTATTATATGCTTTTTTAGGGATTTGGGATAAAAAAGGAACGTGTGTATGTTTAGATGCTGCTTCAAAAGTATCTGAGTTTCAATATTTTATAGAGGATTGTACACCTAAATACATATTTGTTTCAAATAATACTTATGATATAGCAAAAGAAGCTATTAATCTATCTGGAGTCCAAACAATAGTTTTAAATGTAGATGAGATAGATCTATCAAAAGCAGATAAAGAGGGAATTATTTATGCCCCAGATAGAGAGGCAGTGGCATTAATACTATATACATCTGGAACAACTGGAAGTCCAAAAGGAGTAATGTTAACTTTTGATAATATATTGGTAAATATAGAGGGATTAAATAAATATAAAATGTATGAACCAACAGATAGGGTTTTAGCACTACTACCAATGCATCATATATTCCCACTTTTAGGATCTGGAATTGTTCCATTACAACAAGGAGCAACAATAGCATTCTTAAAAGAGTTATCATCTCAAGCAATGGTAGATGCTTTAAAAAATTATAAGATAACTATGATGATTGGAGTACCTAGACTTTGGGAGATGTTACATAAAAAAATAATGGAAAAAATAAACTCAAATAAAGTTATAAAATCATTATTTAAATTATGTGAAAAGCTTGATAATAAAGAGTTAAGTAAGAAAATCTTTAAAAAGGTTCATGAAGGATTTGGAGGAAATATAAGATTTTTTGTATCAGGAGGATCTAAACTAAATCCAGAAGTATCAAGAGATTTTAAAACTTTAGGAATAGATGTATGTGAAGGATACGGACTTACAGAAACAGCACCTATGATATCTTTTACACCTATAAATCAAGTAGTACCTGGGTCAGCTGGTAAAATAATGGATGGAGTTCAGGTAAAAATAGCTGAAGATGGTGAAATTTTATCTAAGGGTAGAAACCTAATGAAAGGGTACTATAAAAAACCTGAAGCAACTGCAGAGGTTATAGATTCAGAGGGATGGTTCCACACAGGAGATTTAGGAGAGTTAAAAAATGATTATCTTTTTGTAACAGGAAGAAAAAAAGAGATGATAGTTTTATCAAATGGAAAAAACATAAATCCTGTGGAAATTGAGCAGTTTATTTTATCAAAAACAGATTTAATAGAAGAGATGGTTGTAATAGAGTATAACTCTTTACTTACAGCAGTTATATACCCTAATTTTACTAAGGTAAAAGAGCATAGAGTTACAAATATAGCTGAGACACTAAAAACTGGTATAATAGATAAGTATAATGGTTCTACACCAAATTACAAAAAGATTTTAGATTTAAAAATAGTACAACAAGAGTTACCCAAAACAAAGATTGGAAAGATAAGAAGATTTATGGTTCCAGCTCTTTTAGAAGGTAAAATAGAAGAGGAAAAAGAGGAAAATATTCCAACTTTTGAAGAGTATAAGGCTATTTCAGATTATTTAACGAACTTAAAAGGTAAAAAAGTTATGTCAAATGCTCATCTTGAGTTAGACTTAGGATTAGATTCTTTAGATTTAGTTGAATTTATAGCTTTTGTTGAAAGTAGCTTCGGAGTTACTTTGACAGAGGAGGTTTTAACAGAAAATCCTACAGTAATTAAAATTGCAGAATATTTAAAAGAAAATTCAACAAGTTTAGAGATAAAGGATGTTGATTGGAAAAAAATATTAGAAAAAGATAATTTTGAAGGATTACCAAAATCTAACTCTATGGGAAAATTAGTAAAAGCACTATTTAAACCACTATTTTCATTATATATAAAAATAGAAAAAGAAGGTTTAGAGAATTCTAAAGTTACAAAGCCAACAGTATTTGTTGGAAATCACCAAAGTTTCTTAGATGGTTTTATATTTACTCAAAGTATAGATAATAAAACTTTAGATAATACATATTTCTTAGCAAAAGTAGCACACTTTAAAAAAGGATTTATGAGTTACTTAGGAGAAAATTCTAATATTATGTTAATTGATATTAATAAAAATTTAGCAGAAACACTACAGTGTGCTGCAACAGCTTTAAGACAGGGGAAAAATATAGTTATATTCCCTGAAGGAACAAGAAGTAGAGATGGAGAGATGAGAGAGTTTAAAAAGTTCTATGGAATATTAGCTAAAGAACTAAATGCAGATATAGTTCCTTTTGGAATAAAAGGAGCATACGAATTATTTCCAGCTCATAGAAAAATGCCAAAAAGTGGAACAGTAAAAATAAAATTCTTCCCTAGAGTTTCTTCTGAAACTTTACCTGTTGAAGATATTGTAAAAAACAACTTTAATGAGATTAAAGAGTGGGTAGATAAGATATAAAAAAAGGTTGCCTATTGGCAACCTTTTTAATTACTATTAAATTGATAGCATAGGACCAAGGTGTTGTCCACCTAACAAATGGAAATGTAAGTGAAACACTTCCTGTCCTCCATGAGTATTGCAGTTTGCAATAACTCTATATCCATCTTCAGAAATATTTAAATCCTTAGCAATATCTTTAATAGCTAGATACATAGCAGTTAAATATTCAGAATCCTCAGCAGTAATATCATTTAAAGTTGGTATCTCTTTTTTAGGTACAACTAGAATATGAATTGGAGCTTGAGGATTTATATCTTTAAAAGCTATAACTTTATCATTTTCAAAAATGATAGAAGCTGGAATCTCTCTATTTATAATTTTAGTAAATATAGTAGCCATTGTATTTTACTCCTTTAATAAAAGATTAAAGTTCGATAGCTTGGATTCTTGTTAAGTGTCTTCCACCTAAGAATTCAGTTTTTAAGAATTCGTCTACAATTTCAAGAGCTAAAACGTCTCCAGTCATTCTAGCACCAAGGGCAAGAATGTTAGCGTCGTTATGCTCTCTAGTTAATTTAGCCATAGTAGTATTTGAACATAAAGCTGCTCTTATTCCTTTAAATCTGTTGGCTGCAATTGAAATTCCAATTCCAGTACCACAAATAAGGATACCAAAATCTGCTTCTTTATTAAGAATAGAGTTAGCTACAGCTTTTGCATAAACAGGATAATCAACTGATTCAGTTGAATAACATCCTTTATCTAAAACTTCAAATCCTTTATCTTCTAAGTGTTTCTTAACAATCTCTTTTAAAGCAAATCCACCATGATCTGCACCTAAAGCTATTTTCATCTATTTATACTCCTTAATTCTTATAGTAATAATTAGTCTTCAAAACCGTGGAAATGAGGATGTCCGTGCTCAATCTCCTCTTCAGTAGCGTCTCTAACATCAGAAACAGTAACTTCAAATCTTAAATCTTTACCTGCAAAAGGATGGTTTCCATCTGCTGTGATAATTTCATCTTCGATTTTTGTGATGATAAATGATTGCTCAGAACCATCATCCATATCAGCTATAAAGTCAAGTCCTTCATAGATATCATCAAATTCAACAAACTCAGATTTTTCCATATCAACGATTAAATCCTCGTCGTACTCTCCGTATCCTTCTTCTGGAGTTAATTCAATAGTAGTAGTATATCCTTTTTCTTTTCCTTCTAAAGCTTCTTCGATAGCTGGAACAAAGTTTCCAAATCCGTGGATATAGAAAAATGGTCCTACATCTTGTGTGTCCTCTAAAAGTTCTCCGTTGTTTTTGTCGTAAACTTTAAACTCAAGTGTTACTACTTTTCCTTCTTCTATTTTCATATAAAACACCTCACTAAAATCCCTATACAAGATAGGGTTATTTGACACTTTAAAGCATAACATAAAATACAAGAAATTTCATTAAAAATCTTAAATTATTTAAAAAAATTCATATTTTTTTTAACTACCATACAATTTTCTTGATTAGTTAATTTTTCAAGAAGATAAAAAGCTAAATCAATAGCAGTACCAGGGCCTGAAGAAGTAATAATGTTATCAGATATTACAATATCTTTTTTAATAGGAATGGCATTATATTGTTCTAATTGTTTAAAATATCTTTCATTATCTAAGAGGTATGTTGTAGCAGGAATATTTTTTAAATATCCATGAATTCCAATTGCTAAAGCTCCAGTGCATATTCCAATTATAGTTTTTTTATTTGAAATAAAATGATTTAACAAGGAATTTAGTGTTTCTGATTGAATATCATTAAAGAATCCAGCTTTACCAAATCCACCGGGAATTATTAAGGCATGAAACTCGTCTAAATTAATAGATGTTTTTAATAAGTTAACTTCAGGAATAATTTTTAAATTCCAAGTGGCGTTAAGTACATCATGAATGGCACAAATTGTGGGGAAAACTTTTTTAGTTCCAACAATATTATTCCAGCCAAAAACATCGATAAATGGCGATAATTCGAGGCTTTCAAAGCCATTAGATGCAAAAATTAAAATTTTTTTCATAAATTTTATGGTTCCTTTCAAAAAATAGTTGACTTAATTTCCAAAAAGCTCTACAATATCTCGTATTTTAAAAGAAATTAATAATGTAAATTATATATTATTTTATAACTTTTTGATATCATTTTTAAGAACAAAATTTATTAAACAAGGAGGTAAGATGACTAAATTAAATCAATATCAAACACCTATATTCTCAACACTGAAGGACGTATATGCGAAAAGAGACATAATTCCTTTCCATGTTCCAGGGCATAAGAGAGGAAAGGGAATGGATAAAGAGTTTTACGAGTTTATGGGACCTAATCCCTTCTCAATTGATGTAACTATCTTTAAGATGGTTGATGGATTACACAATCCAAAGAGTTGTATAAAAGAAGCACAAGAGTTAGCAGCTGACGCTTATGGAGTAAAGAAAACCTTTTTCGCTGTCAACGGAACATCAGGAGCGATTCAAGCTATGATTATGTCTGTTGTAAAGCCAGGAGAGAAAATATTAGTCCCTAGAAATGTGCACAAATCAGTTTCTGGTGGAATTATATTAAGTGGATCAGTTCCAGTATATATGAATCCTGAAGTAGATGACGAATTAGGAATAGCTCATGGAGTTAGACCAGAAGTTGTTGAAAATATGCTTAAGCAGCATCCAGACACAAAAGCTGTATTAATCATTAACCCAACATATTATGGAGCGGCAACTGATATCAAAAAGATTGCAGATATAGTTCATAGCTATGATATTCCTTTAATAGTTGATGAGGCTCACGGAGCTCACTTACACTTCCATGAAGAGTTACCAATATCAGCAATAGATGCAGGGGCAGATATTTGCTGTCAAAGTACTCATAAAATAATTGGAGCAATGACACAAATGTCAATGTTACATGTAAACTCAACAAGAGTAGATGTAAATAGAATACAGCAGATATTAAGTATTCTACATACAACATCACCTTCATATCCGCTAATGGCATCATTAGATTGTGCTAGAAGACAGATAGCTACAGAAGGAAGAGAGTTATTAACAAGAACATTGAAATTAGCAAGAGATTTAAGAGCAGAAGTTAATAAAATTCCAGGAATCTTCTCTTTTGGAAAAGAGATTGTAGGAAGATACGGAATACATGATTTCGATGAAACAAAACTTTCTATATCAGCAAGAGAGTTAGGATTAACAGGATTTGAGTTAGAAACTTTACTTGTTGATGATTATAATATCCAAGTTGAGTTATCAGATTTCTATAATGTATTAGGACTAATTACATTAGGGGATGACGAAGTAAGTACAGGTAAATTACTTGATGCTTTAAAAGATATCAGTAAGAGATTCTTTGGAAAAGGAAAGAAAATAGGAGAATCTGTTGGAAAAATGCCAACTATACCTGAATCAATCTTAATCCCGAGAGAAGCTTTCTACAGTGAGAATAATAAAATTAAATTCTTAGAAAGCGAAGGAAAAATTTGTGCTGAGATGATTATGGCATATCCACCAGGAATTCCAGTAATCTATCCAGGAGAAAGAATTACAAGAGATATAATCACATATATTCAAAACTTAAAGGCAGCAAAGCTTCACGTTCAAGGAATGGAAGACCCTGAGTTAGAATATATTAAAGTTATAGATGAAGAAGATGCAGTATATTTATATACTGAAAAAATGAAAAATAAAATGTTTGCTGTTCCAATGAACTTAGGAGCAAATAAAGCAGGTATTGAGTTTGGACCAGAAGTTTTAGAGGAGTACTTCCCAGATACATTTGGTGAGATGACTTATATAGATATTGAAAAGCAAAGAGAGAATTTCAATGAGTGGTCATTAAAATATAAAAATACAATACTTAATACTTGTGAGAAGTTAGCAACAGCAGTAAACGAAGCTGTAAGAGATGGATATAGACCAATAACTATTGGAGGAGATCACTCAATAGCACTAGGATCAATATCAGGGGTAGCGTTAGAAAAAGAAGTTGGGGTAGTGTGGATTGATGCTCACGGAGATATGAATACTGATGAAACAACAATGTCAGGAAATATTCATGGAATGCCGTTAGCACTTTTACAAGGAGCTGGAGATAGAGACTTAGTAAATTGTTTCTACGAAGGAGCTAAAATTGACAGCAAAAATGTTGTAATTTTAGGAGCTAGAGATTTAGATGTAAAAGAAAGAGACGTTATTGAAGAGTTAGGAGTAAAAGTAATTCCTTATGATGAAGTTGTTCATAAAGGATTAGATAATGTTTTAGATGAGATAAGAGACTACTTAAAGATTGATAATATCCATATAAGTTTTGATGTGGATTCAGTTGATCCAGAGTTTGCTCCAGGAGTAAGTACACCAGTTAGAAATGGATTCACTCCAGAAGAGATGTTCAAAACATTTAGATTCTTATTTAAAAACTACTCTATAACATCAGTAGACATAGTAGAATACAATCCAGTAAACGATAAAAATGAGAAGACTATGAATTTTGTAAATGATTTAACGGAGTTTGTATTAAATCCAAACGTATAAGTATATAGAGGTGTGAGATGAAAAAGGCGGTATTAGCTAATTTAGAGCAGAATTATTCAACGTATAGTAAGAGTTTTAAAAAGATTGTGGACTTTATAAAACATAATCAGAGTATAGTATCATTTATTTCAATAAATGAGCTAGCTAAAGAGACAGGAACAAGTCCAGCTACAATAACAAGATTTTCAAAAAATTTAGGTTTTAAAGGTTATCCTGATTTCCAAAGAGTTTTCCAAAAAGATGTAGAGATATCAACTTCTCAAATGAAAGAGTTCAGACAAGAGATTGATTCAATGTCAGGGGATGGAATACTATCTGAAATCATAACTACGAACATAGAGCTTTTAGAGGAGATAGATACTGTAGCTATAGAAGAGCAATTAGAAAAAGCTATGGAGATGATAAAAACTAGTAGAAAGTTATATATATTAGGAGCAAGAGGGTCATATGCTCTAGCATACTATCTATATTTTATGTTAAAAGAATTAAGAGAGGATGTAGAGTTAATGATATCAGGAGCATCTGATTTTACAGATAAGCTTCTTTATTCAAGCCCGGATGATGTACTATTTACAATATCATTCCATCCATATACAAACTTTACTTGTCAAGTAACTGAGTTTTTTAAAGAGCAAGGAAATAGAATAATTACTATGACTGATAAAAAAGATTCTGTATTAGGTAATATATCTGATTTAGTAATCACCACAAAAAATGGAGGAAAAGCTTATACTTTTGTTCCAGGTATAATTATTTTAAATGCTTTACTTTTAAAATTTGGAAAACAAAATAAAGAGGAAAGTATTGAAAGATTAGACAAATTAAAGAAAATAACAGATAGATTTAATATCTATCAAAGATAAAAAAAAGAGAGCGAAAGCTCTCTTTTTTATCTTTGATATTTTAACTTTATAAATAGATTATCTAAACTTCTTAATATAAGACCAATTAAAAGTAGCGGAAATAAGTAGAACTTTGCTGAATAATCCACTATAGAGTTATTATTAGTTCTTTTCTTTTCTAACATTTTTATTTTGTTCACCCCTTTTATTTACAAAAGTAATTATATACCACTTTTTCCATTTATGCAAGAAATAAAAAATACTTGTTTTGAAAGGTGAATTGTGATAAAATGTTTAATCGAAAAGTGCTTTAAAATAAGTAAAGAAATACTAAAAAAGTAGAATACATTAACAAGGAGAAAAGAAATGAGTGAAAATTTAGAAAAAAGATACGGCTTTTCAGTAGCTTTTTCAATGGTTGTAGGAATTGTTATTGGAATTGGAATCTTCTTTAAAGCTGGTCAAATTTTAGTAGCAGCTAATATGAATCCAAAAATTGCAATTGCAGCTTGGGTACTTGGAGGTATTATATCAATATTATCAGGTCTTACTGCAGCAGAAGTTGGAGCAGCTATTCCTGAAACAGGTGGTATGATTGCATGGATTAAGAAAATTTATGGAAAAAGAATAGCCTTTTTAGTTGGATGGGCTCAATTAATAATATATTTTCCAGCTTTAATAGGTTTAATTGCATATTATTTTGCAGTATTTACAGGAAACTTTTTAAATATAGATCCTAGTAATACTATGTTTTTAGGAGGAACAGCATTTGTTGCTATATCTTTCCTATTTGCAATAAATATATTTACAAAAAATGTAGGTGGAAAAATTCAAACACTAGCTACAGCAGCTAAAATTGTACCACTATTATTGATAACTATATTTGGATTTTTATCTGCAGATAATTCATCGGGAATGTTTTATATGACAGAGATTACAAGAGAAGCTACATCTTCATCACCTTTAGTTTTATTAGGATTATCATTAGTACCAATTATGTTTGCTTTTGATGGATGGATATATGTTGGAACAATTGCAGGAGATTTAAAAAATGTAAAAAAAGATCTTCCTAGAGCAATTATATTAGGATTAGGATTTATAGCGATATTTTATGTGGCATTAAACCTAGCACTATTAAATGTATTCACAGCAGAGGAGATTGTAAAAGTTGGAATGTTTGGAGTAGCTACAAAATTATTTGGACCAATGGGAGCTAAGTTTATATTCTTAGGAATTATGATATCAGCATTTGGTGGGCTAAATGGTATGATATTAGCATCAACAAGAATACCGTATACTTTAGCAATAGAGGGACACCTTCCAAAGAAGGAATTTTTTGCTAAAATAGATGATAAACATAAACAACCTATAAACTCTTCAGTAGTTATGTATCTATTATCAGTTTTCTTCTTAATAGCTATGATTATAACAGGAAATCCAGATGTATTTGGAGATATTCCAGTAGCATTGTTCTGGTTATTCTACTGTTTAGTATTTTTAGGATTATTTATTTTAAGAAAAAACGAACCAAATTTAGAAAGACCATATAGAGTTCCATTTTATCCAGTTGTGCCAATACTTGCATTAATAGGTGGAGCATCAATATTTATTTATGCAGCTATATCAAATCCAACATATATGGCAGTATCAGTGGCATTAACTTTAACAGGTCTTTTTGTTTATAGAGAAAATTAATAAGATATAAAAAAGGTTGCTAAAGAGCAACCTTTTTTTATAGGAAAGTTAATCCCAACATAATAACAATACCAGAGTAAATTGTAATAATTACTCCATATCCCATAATATCTTTTGCACCTAATTTAGCAATACCTAAGGCAGGCAGAGCCCAGAAGGGTTGAATCATATTAGTCCAAGCATCTCCCCAAGCGATAGCCATACCAGTTCTTGCTGTTGAAACCCCAAGTTCTACACTTGCTGGCATCATAATAGGAGCCTGAACAGCCCATTGCCCACCACCAGATGGAACAAAGAAATTTACAATTCCAGCACTTAAGAAAGTTAAGCTTGGAAATGAAAGAGCAGTGGATGAACTGATAAAACTTTGTGATATTATACCTGCTAAAGAAGCTCCATCACTGTTTTGTCCGACCATCATTCCCATTATTCCAGCATAAAAAGGAAATTGTAGTATAATTCCAGCAGCTCCTTTACAAGCATTTCCAAAAGCTAAAAGAAGATTTTTAGGAGTTTTATGAGCAACTATAGCAGTAACTAAAAAAATCATATTTACAATGTTAAGATTCAAATCAAATCCCTTTTGAAGGAAATATCCAATTATATATGTATATCCAAGAATACCAATTAAAATGTTAACAACTGGACTATTTTCAATTTTGTCAGCAGGAGTCATCTCAGCTTTATCAAAAGTAACTGGTTGCACATCATCTTCTAATAATGCAGGGTCAACTTGAAAAACATCCTCTTTATTTTTAGGGTGCATGGCAGCATTTAATAAAGGAAGCGTAAATAATAAAGCAAAAAGGATGATTAAATTATATGATGAAAATAGAGTTTGAGATGTACTAATTCCTTTATCTAAAGCTCCAGCAGTAGCTTTTGAAAGGTTTCCAGAAGCTAAAGTAAGAGGAATAGATCCAGAAATTCCTCCATGCCATAATAAGAAACCAGAGTAAGCAGAAGCAATAAGAAGACGATAGTCGACACCTTTGATTTTCTTTGCAATCTCTTTAGCATAGATTGCTCCAATAACAAGTCCAAACCCCCAGTTTAAAATACAAGCTACTCCAGATACAAAAGTAACATAGATAATAGCTTGAATAGGAGATTTTGGAAGATTAGAAAGCTTATCTAAGATTCTTTTAAAAAAAGGAGCAGTTGCTAAAGTATGTCCTGTTACAAGAACCATTACCATTTGCATAGAGAAAGCTAAAAGAGACCAAACACCATTACCCCAATGCATAGCTATTTGAAAAGGTGATTGTTTAGTCATTATAGTTGCAGCAATAAAAACAATAAAAGTAAGGATTGCTGCAAAAAGGAAAGCATCAGGAAGATACTTTTGCATTATAGTAACGCAAAGTTGAGTGAATTTTTCAAAAAGATTAAATTGTTTATTTTTAACTGTATTATCCAATTTTCATACCCCCATATCTTATTTAAAAAAGCAAAGGATATTTTCTATCCTTTGCTTTAAAGTGGTAACTTTTAAGGTTTATTTTTCAGCTTTTGCTTTTCTAATCTCTTCAACTAAATAAGTTGCTGTTTTTCCTAAATCAGTTACTAATCCTAAATCTGCTACTCCAAAAATAGGTGCCGCTTTATCTTTATTTATAGCTATTATGTACTCTGACTCCTCCATTCCAGCTAAGTGCTGTATTGCTCCAGAGATTCCAAATGCAAAGTATACATCTGGTCTAACTGTTTTTCCTGTTTGTCCAACTTGTCTATCATGACTTACTATTCCAGCATCAACTAATGCTCTAGAAGCCGCTGCTACTCCACCAAGTTCATTTGCAAGAAGTTCTAAGTTGTCAAATCCACCTTGAGCTCCAACCCCTCTTCCTCCTGAAACTAGTATTTTAGCCTCTGTAATATCTACTTTTGCTTTTGCTTCTTTTATTATATTTAAAACTTTTACTTTCATTTTTGAGTGATCAAAATTAACTTTAAAATCTGTAATTTTTCCATCTCTATTCTCATCTTTTGATAATCTTGTCATAACTCCAGGTCTAACTGTTGACATTTGAGGTCTATGATCAGGACAGATGATAGTGGCCATTAAGTTTCCACCAAAAGCTGGTCTTGTCATTAAAAACTCTCTATTTTCTCCAATCTCTAACATTGTACAATCAGCTGTAAGTCCTGTTTCAATTCTAGATGAGATTCTAGGTCCTAAGTCTCTTCCAAGTGTAGTCGCTCCAATTAATACAATCTCAGGTTTTCTTTCGTTAATAACTGCTGAAAACGCTTGTGTATAAGCTTCAGTATCATAGATTGCTAACTCTTTTGAATCTACTACTACAACTTCATCAGCACCATAAGCAACTAACTCTTTAGCTAAATTTTGGATGTTATATCCTAAAAGTACAGCTGTAACTTTCTCATCAAGAGATTTAGCTAACTCTTTTCCTTTACCGATTAACTCTAATCCAACATTTTGTAGTACTCCCTCTCTTTGCTCAGCAAAAACAAGGATCCCTCTATATTCATTTAAATTCATGACATTCTCCTTCTTTAAAATTTTAGATTATAAATTTTTCCTTTAATTTTTCAACAATAATTTTCGCTGCTTCTTGAGGGTCAACTTCATAAAGCTGTCCAACTGCTTTAACACCTTTAGTAAATGATTTTTTAACTTTTGTTGGAGAACCTTTAAGTCCTAATTTTTCTTCATCTATATCAGATAATCTATCTACTCCCCAAACTTCAACCTCTTTATTGAAAGCTTCTACAATGTTTTTAACGTTCATATATCTTGGTTTATTTGCTTCAGCTAAGATTGTCATTAAACAAGGTTTTTGAACTTGAAGTAACATGTATCCCTCTTCAGTAGCTCTTTTTACTTCAAATGTATCTTTTCCATCAAACTTAATATCATTTACATATGTAATTTGTGGAAGATTTAAAAATTCAGCAATTTGTGGCCCAACTTGTGCAGTATCTCCATCAATAGCTTGTCTTCCTGCGATAATAAGGTCATAATCTAACTCTTTTAAAGCTGCTGATATCGCATGAGATGTAGCTAGTGTATCTGCTCCTGCAAATTTTCTATCAGTTAAAAGTATTGCTCTATCTACTCCCATAGCAATAGCTTCTCTTAAAGCTGAATCAGCTTGAGGAGGTCCCATTGTTATAGCAGTAACGTGAGCTCCAAATTTATCTTTTAATCTTAATGCTTCTTCTAATCCACCTTTATCATCTGGATTTATGATACTAGGTACTCCATCTCTAATAAGAGTTCCTTTAACAGGATCTAATCTAATCTCTGTAGTATCAGGTACTTGTTTTATACATACAACTATTTTCATTCTGTTTAATCCTCCTAATTTACTTTAGTAATGATCCTGCGATAACCATTCTTTGAACTTCTGAAGTTCCCTCATAAATCTCAGTAATTTTAGCATCTCTCATCATTCTCTCAACAGGATACTCTCTTGTATATCCATATCCTCCATGAAGTTGAACAGCTTTTGTTGTTACATCCATAGCTGTTTCAGCAGCAAATAGTTTTGCTGTAGCAGCATCAACTGAGTAGTTTTCTTTTCTAGATTTTTTCCAAGCAGCTTTGTAAACTAGGTGTTTCGAAGCTTCTACTTTTGCATACATATCAGCAATTTGGAACTGTGTATTTTGGAATTGAGAAAGAGCTCTTCCAAATTGTTTTCTCTCTTTTACATATTTAATAGTTTCATCTAAAGCTCCACCAGCAATTCCAAGAGCTTGAGCAGCAATTCCAATTCTTCCTCCATCAAGAGTCATCATTGCAATTTTAAATCCTTTTCCAATAGCTCCAACTAAGTTTTCCTTTGGAATTCTACAATCTTCAAAGATTAACTCACAAGTAGCAGAACCTTTAATTCCAAGCTTTTTCTCTTTTTTACCTACAGAGAATCCAGGAGTATCAGCTTCAACTATAAAAGTAGAGATACCTTTTAAACCAGCTGATTTATCAGTCATGGCAAATATAATATAAACGTGAGCATATCCAGCATTTGTTATAAATATTTTAGAACCGTTTAATACCCACTCATTAGTTTTTTCATCAAACCAAGCAGTAGTTTGTTGTCCAGCAGCGTCAGTACCAGCGTTTGGTTCAGTTAAACCAAAAGCACCAATCCATTCACCAGAAGCCATTTTAGGAAGATACTTTTGTTTTTGCTCCTCAGTTCCAAACTCTAAAATAGGAGCAACTCCTAAAGATGTATGAGCAGAAAGGATAACTCCAGTAGTACCACAAACTTTTGAAAGCTCTTCAACAGCCATAGTATACATAATTTGGTCTCCACCAGCACCACCGTATTGAGTAGGAATAACAATTCCCATAAGACCAGTTTTACTCATTTTTTCAACAGTTTCAACAGGGAATCTCTCTTCCTCATCAATTTCAGCAGCAAGAGGTTTAACTTCATTTTCAGCAAAAGCTGTAATCATTTGCTTAAAAAGTTCTTGCGATTTAGTTAATGTAAAATCCATTTATTTCCTCCTAATATATTTTATTGAACATTTTTTACTATTATTGCAGTCCCCATTCCTCCACCGATACAAAGACTTGCTAAACCATATTCAGATTTTCTTTTTTTCATTTCATGTACAAGGGTAGTTAGTATTCTAGCTCCACTAGCACCAACAGGGTGTCCTAAAGCAATTGCTCCACCGTTAACATTAGTTTTATCGTTAAACCAAGCAGGGTCTATTGAATACATTTCACAAAGTTCTTTCATAACTCCAAGAGATTGAACTGCAAAAGCTTCATTAAGTTCTAAGATATCCATATCTTTTAATTTCATTCCAGTTTTATCTAAAACATTTTTTATAGCTGGAACAGGTCCAAGTCCCATAACTAAAGGATTAACTCCTCCTTGTCCAACTCCAACAATCTCAACTAAAGGAGTTAAGTTATATTTTTTAACAGCTGATTCAGAAGCTATAAGTAAAATTGCAGCTCCATCATTTATACCAGAAGCGTTTCCAGCTGTAACAGAACCATCTTTTTTAAATGCAGGTCTAAGTTGAGAAAGTTTTTCTAAAGATGTTTTTCTATTTGGATATTCATCTGTATCAACAACTATTGTTTCTTTTCTATCCTTTACTTCAATAGGAACAATCTCATCTTTGAAACGTCCACTATCAATTGCGGCAATTGCCTTTTGTTGAGACTCTATAGAAAATTGATCTTGTTCTTCTCTAGAGATATTATGCTTTTCAGCTATATTTTCAGCAGTTATTCCCATGTGAACTCCATGGAAAGCATCTGTTAAAGCATCTAAAATCATATGATCTTTAGCTAAAGAATCTCCCATTTTAATTCCTGTTCTAATGTTGTGGTTAAGTAGATGTGGAGCTTGTGACATAGATTCAGTTCCACCTGCTAAAATAAGAGAAGCTTCACCAGATTTTATAATTTGATATGCTGACATAACAGCTTTCATTCCACTTCCACAGATAATATTTAAAGAGTAAGCTGGAACTGAGTAAGGAACCCCACCCCTAACAGCTGATTGTCTTCCAACTCCTTGAGCATGTCCAGCAGATAAAACATTTCCAACAATAACTTCATCTAAGTTATTAGGGTCAACTTTAGTTTCTTCAAGAATATTTTTTATAACTTCTCCTGCTAAATGACTTGGAGATACTTTGTTTAAAGAACCTAAAAAAGATCCAATGGGAGTTCTTTTTGCAGCTACAATATAGATTTTTTCCATTTATTTAAAAACCTCCTAGTAAATTTATACTTCCATAACTTTTAAATCTTCATCAATAATTAAAGTAGCTTCAGTAGATTTTTCAATATCCTCAATAGATGAGTATGGACTAAGTTCTTTTAAAATAATACCTTTATCAGTAACTTCCATAACACCTTTTTCTGTAATAATCATATTAACTTCACTAGCAGCTGTAAGAGGTAACGTACAGTTTTTTAAGATTTTTGGAGCTCCCTTAGCTGTATGCTCCATAGCAATAATAACTTTTTTAGCTCCCACAACTAAATCCATAGCTCCCCCCATTCCAGGAACCATTTTCCCAGGAACCATCCAGTTTGCTAGATTTCCTTTTTCATCAACTTGTAAAGCTCCTAAAACAGTAGCATCTACATGCCCACCACGAATGATTCCAAATGATGTGAAGCTATCAAAGAAACATCCTCCAGGAGCAATAGTAACTAATGACCCCCCTGCATTAGATATTCTACAATCCTCTTCAGCTTCACAAGGAGTAGGTCCCATACCAATTAAACCATTTTCAGATTGTAGTGCAACATATATAGAATCTGGGATATAGTTAGCAACTTCTGTAGGTAATCCAATTCCTAAATTAACTACATCTCCATCTTTAAATTCTTTAGCAACTCTTCTAGCTATAATCTCTCTAACTCTTTCTTTTGTAAGTTCCATTTATCTTCCTCCCTTAACGATATAGTCCACAAATATTCCTGGAATAACCACTTCGTTAGGATCTAAACATCCATCAATAATCTCTTCAGCTTCAACAATTACTGTATCAGCAGCAGTAGCCATTATAGTATTAAAGTTTCTAGTTGAACCGTGAAATGATACGTTTCCAAAAGAATCAACTTTTGTTCCGTAAATAAGTGCTACATCAGCTCTTAATGGTTTTTCAAGAAGATATTTCTTTCCATCGACTTCAATAACCTCTTTTCCCTCTTGAACAACAGTTCCAATTCCAGTTGGAGTTAAAATTCCACCAAGTCCAGCTCCAGCAGCTCTAATTCTTTCAGCAAGAGTTCCTTGAGGAACTAGAACAACTTCCATTTCACCACTATGCATCTGCTTACCAGTTTCAGGGTTAGTACCAATATGAGATACAATAGCTTTTTTAATTCTTTTGTTAACAACAAGCTTTCCTCTTTCAAAATCTGGAAAACTTGTGTCATTGGCAATAAGAGTTAAGTCCTTAGTACCATTTTCCAATAATTTTTCGATAACCTCCTTAGGAGAGCCACACTTTAAAAAACCTCCAGTCATAAGAGATGAACCGTCTTTAATAAGTGATGCTGCAAAATCAACAGAGACCAATTTTTTCATAACTTCACTCCTTTGTTTAAGTTAGCAAGTACATACTTGCCTATTTTCAGTATGAATATATACCTCATACAGAAAGTAAATGTCAATAGTGAAATAAAAAATATTTTTTTCGAACACAAAAAAGGTGTTACAAACATATAATTAGAGAGAGTTTTTTAAAATAAAAAAATATTTTTATTTTTCCAAAAAATATTTGACAAAAGAGTCAAAAGTAAGGTATATATTGGGATAACATTTAAAAATATGGGCAGAACTGGAGGAATGATGAAAACACGGGATAAAATTTTAGATTGTGCACAAAGACTCTTTTCAGAAGAGGGATTTGATAAAGTTTCAACAAAACGTATTGCCAAGGAAGCAGAGTGTAACGAAGTTACTATTTTTAGATTGTTTGGAACTAAAAATAGAGTTTTAGAGGAGATAATAAATAAATTTGTAGAGGAGAGTAAAATTATTCGTTCTTTACATGAAAGTTTAACGGGAGAGTTAGAACAAGATATAGCTAAAAGCATACTACTTTATCAAAATTTCTTACATCAACATGAGATAATTTTTAGACTTCAACTAAAATTGTCAGATAGTGAGAATCAAAAATTTCTTAGAACAATTGATTTTAAAAACTACTTAGTAGACCATTTTATTGGAGTTTTTCACGAACACAAAATTCATTACTCTCCTGAAACTTTTGTAAACGATATGTTAAGTAGTGTAATGGGTAGTTTTCTTTTAAAAATTTTAACGCAGGGAAAATTCACAGGAGAAAGGGATGGGAATTTTTTAAGTGAAAAAATTAAATTTTATCAAAATTCAATTAATCAATATAAAAAAACTGAGTAAAGAAAAGTAAAAAAGAGAAAACCCTAAAAGCAGGTTTTCTCTTTTTTATTAGTATTTATAGAATCCTTCACCAGATTTTCTTCCAAGTTTTCCAGCTCTAACCATTTTCTTTAAAAGTGAGTGAGCTCTATATTTAGGGTCTCCAAACTCTGTAGCTAAAACATCCATAATTGCTAAAACAACATCAAGTCCAACTAAATCTCCTAAAGCTAGTGGTCCAATTGGGTGATTAGCACCACATTTCATAGCATTATCAATATCTTCAGCAGTGGCAACACCATCAGCTAAAATTCCAATAGCTTCGTTAATCATAGGAATTAAAATTCTATTTACAACAAATCCAGGAGCTTCTTCACATAAAACAGGTTCCTTCCCAAGTTCCTTAGAAAGTTTTAAAATAGTTTCATAAACTTCTTGACTTGTAGTATAGCCTTTAATAATTTCAATAAGCTTCATAACAGGAGCAGGATTGAAGAAGTGCATTCCTATAACTCTTTCAGGGTGCTTTGTAGCACATGCAATCTCAGTTATAGAAAGCGAAGATGTATTAGTTGCAAATATAGCTTTCTCAGAACAGATTTCATCTAATTTAGAAAATAACTCTTTTTTAATATTCATTCTTTCAGATACAGCTTCAATAACTAAATCAGCATCTTTTGCATCAGCAATATTTGAAGTTGTATGAATCTTTGCTAAAATCTCATTTTTTCTATCCTCTGTAATTTTCTCTTTTTCAACTAACTTACTTAAACTTTTTACAAAACCTTTTTTTGCTTTTTCAAGAGCTTCAGCACAAATATCTGTCATTAAAACCTCATGACCACCTGTTGCAAAAACTTGAGCAATACCACTTGCCATAACTCCAGCACCTACAATAAATACTTTCATTGTTCCTCCTTATAACTTTTGTATAGTTTATTTGTTAATAAAGTTTGCTTTTCTTTTTTCTAAAAATGCTGACATACCCTCTTTTTGATCCTCTGTTGAGAAACAAAGTCCAAATAAACTACTTTCAATGAACATTGACGTAGTTTCATCCACTTGAATTCCCTTATTTATAGCTTCTTTTGAATACTGAACTGCCAATTTAGCATTAGAACTAATTTTATTTGCCATATTTAGTGCATATTCCATAAGCTTATCATGCTCAATAACTTGATTAACTAAACCGATAGATTTAGCTTCTTGAGCATCAATAATATTACCTGTATATATAAGTTCTTTAGCTTTAGCTAGACCAACTAATCTAGGAAGTCTTTGAGTTCCACCTGAACCTGGAGTAATACCAAGTGTAACCTCAGGTTGCCCAAGCTTTGCTTTATCAGAAGCAATTCTAATATCACAAGACATAGCAAGTTCGCATCCACCACCAAGAGCAAATCCATTAATAACAGCAATAACAACTTTATTGATATTTTCCACTGCATTAAAAGCATTTGTACCTAAAATACCAAATTCTTTAGCCTCTTTTGTACTTAAATCTTTCATAAAAGAGATATCAGCTCCTGCCACAAAAGAACGTCCCTCACCTGTTAGTAAAATAACATCAATCTCATCATTTTTTTCTAACTGAGAAAAGCATTGGTGAATCTCTTTGTAAGTTTCTTCGTTTAAAGCATTTAAAGATTCAGGTCTGTTAATTTTAACTATACAGATTTTTCCATGAATTTCAGTTAAAAGATTTTTAAATACCATTTTTTCCTCCTTGTTACACAAATTGTAGTTAAAAAATACTTAACGAGACCCTTATTACCTCATAAAAGTTAAATTTGTCAAATTTTTTTATTTTTAAAATTTTTTTTAATGTTTAAAAGTGTCTGCAATAGGATGTTTTAGTACTAAAATAAAACTTTATAAAAGAAAAAAGTTTTAAATTACTATTGACTTAGAAAAAAACGTGAGGTATATATAGCTACTGACAAAACTAAAGTAAGCACTCACTTACATCCTACTTGAAAAATTTATGAGAAATTAAACATTCTAGGAGGAAAATATGGGAACGGTAACGGCGATAATAAAGCTTAGTCCAGTTTTAGTTTTGGCAGGACTAATGATGAGTGGGTATGATGCATTATTAGCAGCACCTTTAGCAACAGTATATGCAGCACTTGTAGCATCACTTGTGGCAAAGAAAAAAATAAGTGATATTATAGATGCTTGTATAAAAAATGCAAGAGAGATGCAAATAGCCTTTTTTATCCTAATGATGGCATATGCAATGGCAGAAGCTTTTATGTCAACAGGAGTTGGAGCTTCTATAATTAACATAGCTTTAGGATTTGGATTAACAGCTAGAACTGTTGCAGTAGTTGGAGTTATAGTAACATCAATTCTATCAATTGCTACAGGAACAAGTTGGGGAACATTTGCAGCATGTGCACCGATATTCTTATGGCTAAACCACATAGTTCAAGGAAATATGTTCTTAACTTTAGCAGCAATAGCTGGTGGAGCATGTTTTGGAGATAACATTGGTCTTATATCAGATACAACAATAGTAAGTTCTGGAATTCAAAGAGTTGAAGTTGTAAAAAGAATAAGACATCAAGGTGTTTGGTCAGGTTTAGTACTTGTGTGTGCAGTAATAACTTTCTATGTAGTGAGTGTTGCTATGGGATTACCAACAGAAGTTGGAAGTCCAGTTGAGGCTATAAATCAAATACCTGAATCAGCATGGGCCGCTCTAGCAGAAAAAAGAGAGAGTGCAGTAGCATTGCTTAATCAAGTTAAAAGTGGAGTGCCTTATTATATGGTTATTCCTCTAATTCTAGTTTTAGTTTCAGCATTTAAAGGAGTAAATACACTATTATGTTTATTCCTTGGAATTTTTGCATCTTTTGTATGTGGAACTTTTGCTGGAACTGTTGAAAGTCCATCAGCGTTTTTAGATTTAATCTACACAGGATTTGAAGGAGCAGGATCTTGGGTTATCGTAATGATGATGTGGGTTGCAGCATTTGGTGGAATAATGAAAATTATGGATGCCTTCAGACCGGTATCGATTCTTATTAAAAGGATTTCTGGAAATGTTAGACAACTTATGTTCTACAATGGTGTTTTATCAGTATTAGGAAACGCTGCTTTAGCAGATGAAATGGCACAAATTGTAACTATAGGACCAATTATAAAAGAACTTGTTGAAAAAAATGTAAAGGGAAGTCCACAAGATATTGAGACTTTAAGACTTAGAAATGCAACATTTAGTGATGCATTAGGAGTTTTCGGATCTCAACTAATTCCATGGCACGTTTACATAGGGTTCTACTTAGGAATTGCAAATGCAGTGTATCCTTTAGCATCATTTACAGCAATGAGTATTATAAAGTTTAACTTTATGGCTTACATAGCTGTCGGAAGTATTTTAATACTTACTTTAACAGGGCTTGATAGATTTATTCCAAGATTTGCGTTACCATCAGAGCCAAATGTGCAGTTAGCAGGAGAAAACGAAGAGGTAGAAGTAGCAGCAGAAACAGAAGAGTTAGCATAATAAAAAACATGTGAAGGAGAGATAGGAGTTATGACAAAATCAATGATAAGATTAAGAATGAGTTCAGCAGATGCTCATTATGGTGGAAATTTAGTAGACGGAGCAAGAATTTTACAGTTATTTGGAGACGTAGCAACAGAGCTACTTATAAAGCATGATGGGGATGAAGGTTTATTCAAGGCTTATAGTGAGGTAGAGTTCATGGCTCCTGTATATGCTGGAGATTATTTAGAGGTTGTAGGAGAGATTACAAAAGTTGGAAATACTTCAAGAGCCATGAGTTTTGAAGCTAGAAAAGTGATTATTCCAAGAGCTGATATTTGTGATTCAGCAGCAGATTTTTTAGAAGAACCTATTGTAGTGTGTAAAGCAGTTGGTACTTGTGTTGTTCCAAAAGCTGTTCAGAGAAAGGGGTAGACTATGGAAAAGTTGATAATAACAGCAGCAATATGTGGTGCTGAAGTGACAAAAGAACACAATCCAGCTATACCATATACAGTAGAAGAGATTGCTAGAGAAGCTTATAGTGCATATAAAGCGGGAGCGAGTGTTATCCATCTTCATGTTAGAGAGGACGATGGAACTCCAACTCAAAGAAAAGAAAGATATGATGAGTGCATAAAAGCTATAAAAGAGAGATGTCCAGATGTAATAGTTCAACCTTCTACAGGGGGGTCAGTGGGGATGACCTCAGCTGAAAGATTGGAGCCAGTTGATTTAAAACCAGAGATGGCAACATTAGATTGTGGAACATTAAACTTTGGTGGCGATGAAATTTTTGTGAACACTGAGAATATGATTAAAGAGTTTGGAAAAAAGATGATAGATTTGGGTGTTAAGCCAGAGGTTGAAGTTTTTGATAAATCAATGATAGACATGGCAATTAGATTGTGTAAAAAAGGATTTATTAAAGAGCCGATTCACTTTAGTTTTGTAATGGGAGTAAATGGTGGAATTTCTGGAGATTTAAGAGATTTCATATTTTTAAAAGAGAGCATACCTTGTGGATCTACATACTCAGTTGCTGGAATTGGAAGATTTGAATTCACTCTTGCGGCGGCTTCTATAATATCAGGAGGTCACGTAAGAGTTGGATTTGAAGACAATGTATATATTGAAAAAGGTGTATTAGCAAAAAGTAATGGTGAATTAGTTGAAAAAGTTGTAAGACTTGCAAAGGAGTTTGGAAGAGAGATTGCAAATCCAACTGAGGCAAGAAAAATATTAGGTTTAAATTAAGGAGGATATTATGAAAAAGGGATGCAAATTTGGAACACACAGAGTAATAGAGCCTGTTGGATCATTACCACAAGGAGCATTAAAAATATCTAATGATATGGAGATTATGTCAAATGAAGTATTAATTAATGTACAAACTCTAAATATTGATTCAGCTAGTTTTACACAAATTAAAGAAGCATGTAATAAAGATGAGAAAAAAATGGCAGAGATGATTGAAAGTATAGTAGCAGAGAGAGGAAAAATGCAAAATCCTGTTACAGGATCGGGAGGAATGTTAATTGGAACTATTGAAAAAATAGGACCAGATTTCCCTGATAAAAACTTAAAGGTTGGAGATAAAATAGCAACTTTAGTTTCTCTTTCATTAACGCCTTTAAAAATAGAGAAGATTAAAAAGATTAATATTTCAAATGATCAAGTAGACGTAGATGCAAAAGCAATTTTATTTGAAAGTGGAATATATGCTGTTTTACCAAATGATATTCCTGAAAAATTAGCACTTGCAGCACTAGATGTAGCTGGAGCACCTGCTCAAGTTGAAAAGTTAGTTAAAGAGGGAGATACAGTTTGTATAATTGGTGGAGGAGGAAAATCAGGAATCCTTTGTTGTTATCAAGCTATGAAAAATGTAGGAAAAACTGGAAAAGTTATAGTATTTGAATATTCAGAAGCAAATGCTCAAAGAATCAGAGACTTAGGACTTGCTCATGTTGTATTGGTAGGAGACGCAACAAAGCCAGTAGAGATCTATAATAAAATAAATGAAATCACAAATGGGGAGTTATGTGATGTTGTAATAAATAACGTAAATGTTCCTGGAACAGAGATGTCATCAATATTAATAACAAAAGATGACGGAGTAGTTTACTTCTTCTCAATGGCTACATCATTTACAAAAGCTGCTTTAGGGGCAGAGGGTGTAGGTAAAGATGTAACTATGATAGTTGGAAATGGATATACAAAAGGACATGCTAATTTAACTTTAGAAATTATAAGAGAATCAAAAGCAATTAGAGAGTTATTTGAAAAGCTATACGTTTAATTAAAAAATTTATTAAAAAATAAAAAAGGTTTCAATAGAAAATTTTGGAGGAGTTTATCAATGATGAATTTGAGAGAAAGATTTAACGTAACAGATGAGCAGTGGAATGACTGGAGATGGCAAGTTAGAAATAGAATAGAGACTTTAGAGCAACTTGAAAGTTTAATGACATTAACAGAACAAGAGAAAGAGGGGATTAAAAAGTCTTTAGAAACTATTAGAATGGGAATTACTCCATACTATTTAAGTATAATGGATCCTAATAACCCTAAGTGCCCAGTTAGAATGCAAGCAGTTCCATCTATAAATGAGCTACATAAATCAGCAGCAGATCAATTGGATCCACTTCATGAAGATGGTGACTCACCTGTTCCAGGATTAACTCATAGATATCCAGACAGAGTATTACTTTTAGTAACTGATATGTGTTCAATGTATTGTAGACACTGCACAAGAAGAAGATTTGCAGGGCAAACAGACCACGCTTTACCAATGGAAAGAATTGAAAAAGCTATTGAATATATAAGAAATACACCTCAAGTAAGAGATGTACTACTTTCTGGAGGAGATCCATTACTTTTATCTGATGAGAACTTAGAGCATATCATTAGTAAATTAAGAGAGATTCCTCACGTTGAAATTGTAAGAATTGGATCAAGAACTCCAGTTGTTATGCCTCAAAGAATAACTCCAGAACTTTGTAACATGTTAAAAAAATACCACCCAATCTGGTTAAATACTCACTTTAATCACTCTAAAGAGATAACTCCAGAAGCGATTAAAGCTTGTAATATGTTAGCAGATGCAGGAGTTCCTTTAGGAAATCAATCAGTTTTATTAAAAGGAGTAAACGATTGTGTACATGTAATGAAAGATTTAGTTCATAACTTAGTTAAAATGAGAGTTAGACCATACTATATCTATCAATGTGACTTATCAATGGGAATTGAGCACTTTAGAACACCTGTATCTAAGGGTATTGAAATCATTGAAGGATTAAGAGGTCATACATCAGGATATGCAGTACCTACATTTGTTGTAGATGCTCCAGGTGGAGGAGGAAAAACTCCAGTTATGCCAAACTACATAATCTCTCAATCTCCAGATAAAGTTGTTCTTAGAAACTTTGAGGGAGTAATCACAACATATACTCAACCTACAAACTATGAGAATACTTGTGAATGTGATGTTTGTAAAGGTGAAACAAAGAAAAAACAAGTTGGAGTTGCAGGACTTATGAGTGGATGTGAAGAGACTTTAGAGCCAAGACAACTTGATAGAAAACAAAGAAACGCTCATTAATATATAGAAAGCTTGAAAGGAGAGAATCATGCCCTTTATAAAAGATATAAAAAATTATAAAAGTATAGCAACTATTGGATTAGAAAAAAATGTTGGTAAGACAGAAACTATGAATTATATCTTAAAAAGATTGAAGGATGAAGGGGTTACAACAGCCGTTACCTCAATAGGAATAGATGGAGAAACAGTTGACATAGTGACAGATACATCAAAGCCTGAAATAACAATCTATGAAGGGATGATTTTTGTAACTAGTGAAAAACACTATATAAAAAAGAGATTTCAAGCTGAAATTTTAGATGTTAGTGAAAAATCCACTGCTCTAGGGCGTCTTGTAACAGCAAGAGCCCTAGGAGAGGGAAAAGTTTTACTATCTGGACCATCTAACGGAACTTGGGTAAAAGATATTATAGAGGAAGTTCTAGAAAAAGGTGTAGACAGTGTATTAGTAGATGGGGCCCTATCACGTTTAAGTGTGGGGTCTCCTATTATTACAGAGGGAATAGTTCTATCAACAGGAGCGGCAGTTTCTATTAATAGTAAAGAGATTATAAAAAAAACAAAGCATGTTATAAATCTTTTAAAATTAGATAGTTTAGAGAGGGAAAGAAAAGAGAAAATAATAGATTTAGAGGATGGAATTTATAAAATTTTATGGGAAAAAGATATTATAAATAAGCTACCAATTAAATCAATATTAAATTTTTCACAGTTGGAAGAAAATATATTTCAAGAGGATTGTTCTCTTTATATAACAGGAGTTTTAACAGAAAGATTTATAGAGAGCTTAACAAAGCAGAGTTTTTTAGAAAATATAGAGATAGTTGTAAAAGATTTTACCAAAGTATTTGTATCTGGAGAGATACTAAGTAGATTTATAAGAAAAGGTGGGAAATTAAAGGTATTATTAAAAACAAAATTAGTAGCAATAACAGTTAATCCAGTGGCTCCAACAGGGCATATATTAGATTCAAAGGAGCTCATAAAAGCTATCGAGGAGTTTACAGAGGTACCTGTTGTTAATCTAAGGGAGGAAGGTTATGAACTTTGAAAAAATAGGATTTGATTATATAATTGACACCTTAGATATAGTTAGTAGATTGGGAAGAAGAACATTAAAAAGTATTGAGTTTTCAAAAGATATTTTGAAATTGGAAAAAGAGTTTGAAAATTTACAAAGTGTAATAACTCTTTTAGAAAATAATCCCAAGATTTATACTACATTAAAGAGAAAATTATCAGCATTAAAAGATATTGAGAGTATTGTAAATAGATTATCTAATGGATATATATTAGATGATGTTGAACTTTTTGAAATTAAAATTTTTTCCATGATCTCCCAAGAGATATATGAAATTTTGAGTGAAAATTATAAATTTTTAGCTCCTCAAAATTTGGAAAAAGTAATTGATATATTGGATCCAGATAAACTTAGAATAGCAAGTTTTCATATATATAGTTCCTACTCCATAGAATTATCTGAAGTTAGAAAAGTTATAAAAGAAACTAAAGATGAGACATTATATGAAACTGAGATGCAGTTGGAAGATGATGTAAGAAAGGTTATTAGTAGGAAATTATCAAACTATAATCAAGTTTTAAAAAGTTCTATAAAAAGATTAGGATATTTAGATTTAATTTTAGCAAAAGCACACCAAGCTCAAAAATTAAATTTAGTGAAACCTATATTTACAAATAAAACTGAGCTTAAAGGTGTTTTCAATCCAAAGGTTTTAAAAATATTAGAGGATAAAGACAAGACATACCAAAAGGTTGATATAACATTGCACAACGGCGTGACAGTTATAACTGGAGCAAATATGTCTGGAAAAACTCTTACATTGAAAACTTTGGGGTTGGTACAAAATATGGCACAAATGGGATTTTATATTCCAGCAATAGAGGGAGAAATACAACTTGTTGATGAGATATGCTTATCAATTGGAGATACTCAATCTTTAGAAGAGGGATTATCATCCTTTGCAGCAGAGATGTTAGAGATAGATAGAATAGTTAAAAAGATAAAAAAAGGTGTAAGGCCTCTTGTTTTAATAGATGAGTTAGCAAGAACGACTAATCCCCAAGAGGGAAGAGCTCTTTTAAAAAGTGTAATAACAATTCTTAATAATTATTTTATAGAATCTGTAATAACAACTCATTATGATCAAGTTGGAGAAGATGTTGTAAAGTTAAGAGTTAAAGGGATTAAGAAAACGGAAATAGAAGAGAATGTAAACTATAAAAATATTGAGGATTATATAGATTACTCTCTAATTCAAGTAGATGATGATAGTGTTCCAGAGGAAGCATTGACAATAGGGAAACTATTAAAAATAGATGAAGATATTATAAATAACGCATATAAGTATTTATAAGGAGGACGTTAATGTTTAAAAGTAAGTTAGGTTTAGATTTCAATAAGGTAGATAAAGCTAGAGGACTAGCTAAAGATATAGCAGTAGATGTGCAAAAATTTGTAGACTCATATACAACTGTTGCAGTTGAAAGAACAATTTGTAGATTGTTAGAGATAGATGGAGTAGATTGTGACGAGGTGCCATTACCAAACATTGTAGTAGATCATTTAAAAGATAAGGGTGTTTTATCAGAAGGGGTAATGTATTTTATAGGAAACGCTATGCTAGAAACAGGAATGTCTCCTCAAGAGATAGCTGAAAAAGTAAGTTCTGGAGAGTTAGATCTAACTAAGATTAAACAACATAGTAAAGATGAGGTTCAAAAAGCTGTAGAACCTGTTGTAAATAAAGTTGTAGAGAGAATCAAATCAAATAGAGAGCAAAGAGAGAAGTATTTAACAACTATTGGAGAGGGACCAAAACCTTACTTATATGTAATAGTTGCAACAGGAAACATATATGAAGATGTTATCCAAGCTCAAGCTGCAGCAAGACAGGGAGCAGATATAATAGCTGTTATTAGAACAACAGGGCAAAGTTTACTAGACTATGTTCCTTATGGAGCTACAACAGAGGGATTTGGAGGAACTTTTGCAACTCAAGAAAACTTCAGAATTATGAGAAAAGCTCTAGATGAAGTGGGAGAAGAGGTTGGAAGATATATAAGACTTTGTAACTATTGCTCAGGTCTTTGTATGCCAGAGATTGCAGCTATGGGAGCTTTAGAAAGACTTGATGTAATGCTAAATGACGCATTATATGGAATACTATTTAGAGATATAAATATGCAAAGAACATTAGTTGATCAGTTCTTCTCAAGAGTAATAAATGGATTTGCAGGAGTTATAATAAATACAGGAGAGGATAACTACTTAACAACAGCTGATGCAGTGGAAAATGCTCATACAGTTTTAGCGTCAGATTTAATAAATGAGCAGTTAGCATTTATGGCAGGTCTTCCTGAAGAGCAGATGGGATTAGGACATGCATTTGAAATGGATCCAGAGTTAGAAAATGGATTCTTACTAGAATTAGCACAAGCACAAATGACTAGAGAGATTTTCCCTAAGGCGCCATTAAAATATATGCCACCTACAAAGTTTATGACAGGAAATATATTTAAAGGGCACATTCAAGATGCGCTATTTAATCAAGTTGCAATAATGACAGGGCAAGGACTTCAACTGTTAGGAATGATGACAGAGGCTATCCATACACCGTTTATGTCAGATAGATATTTATCAATAGAAAATGCAAGATATATATTTAATAATATGAGAGATTTTGGATCTGAAATTGAGTTTAAAGCAGATGGAATAATTCAAAAAAGAGCTAAGCTTGTTTTAGATGAATCAGTGGAGCTACTTGAGAAAATGGTTGAAGATGGACTATTTAATTCACTAGAAAAGGGAACTTTTGCAGATATAAAAAGAAGTAGAACAGGTGGAAAAGGATTAGCTGGAGTTGTAGAAAAGGGTTCTAGCTACATGAATCTGTTTATTCCAAAAATGTTAGGAGGGGTTAAGTAATGAGTGGTGGATTATATTCAATGGAAGAAAGAACATTTGATACAACACTAGATTTAAAAGCAGTTAAACCATATGGAGATACAATGAACGATGGAAAAACTCAACTTTCATTTACTTTACCAGTTCCAGCAGGAGCAGAGGGAGTTGAAGCAGCTAAACAACTTATGAAGAAAATGGGATTTGAAAATCCACAAGTTTCATACTTTAAAGAGTTAACAGATGGATTTACATTTTTTAACTGTTATGGAAACTGTACTCATACAGTTGACTATGAGTCTATCTATGTTCCAAAAGTTGAATCAACAACATGGTCAATGGAGGAAACTGATAAGTTTGTAAAAGAAAATATTGGAAGAAAAATAGTTGTGTTAGGTGCAAGTACAGGAACAGATGCACACACTGTTGGAATAGATGCTGTAATGAACATGAAAGGTTATGCAGGACACTATGGATTAGAAAGATATGAGATGATAGAGGCTTTAAACATGGGAAGTCAGGTTTTAAATGAGGACTTTATAGCTAAAGCTATTGAAATAGGTGCTGATGTGCTTTTAGTTTCTCAAACAGTTACTCAAAAGGATGTTCATATTAAAAACTTAATTGAGCTTATTGAAATGTTAGAGGCAGAGGGATTAAGAGATAAGATGTTAGTAATTTGTGGTGGAGCTAGAATCACACATGAACTAGCTAAAGAGTTGGGATATGATGCTGGATTTGGAACTGGAACATATGCAGATGATGTAGCTTCATATGCTGTTCAAGAGTTAGCAAAAAGATTGAATAAATAAAAAGAATTGGGTGTACTTATGTATACCCTTTTACTTTTAAAAAGGAGAGTTATGGAGTTTGTAGTTAATGTTTTTACACATAATGGAAAAGGTGGGAATAAAGCTGGAGTAGTAATGTTAAAAGAGGATATTTTAAAAGATGAGTGTCAAAAAAAAGCTGAAGAGTTGGGATTTTCAGAGACAGTTTTTGTAAAAAAAATATCTGAAAAAATATTTGAATTAAAATTTTATACTCCTCAGTGTGAAATAGAGTTTTGTGGTCATGCTTCTTTAGGAGCTTTTTACATTTTGAAAAAAACTGGTATTATTGAAGAGGGGGAGTATATAGAAAGGTTGAATTTTAAGGATTTAAAAGTTAGAGTAGAGAAAAGAGAGATATTTTTAGAACAAGATAGTATAAAAATAGAGGGGATATCAGAAATAGAGCAAATATTAAATTCCATAGGAGTAAAAAAAGAGGAGCTGCATGAGAATTTAGAAATAGTTATTGGATATAGTGGATTAAGAGATATATTAATTCCAGTTAAAAATAGAAAGGTATTAAATAATTTAAAGATTGATTTAGAAAAAATAAAGTATATATCAAAAGATTATAGCGCAGTGGGATATCATGTATATACTATTGAAAATAATAGAGTTTATTGTAGAAATTTTGCACCACTTTATGGAATAGATGAGGAGGCAGCAACTGGAAGTTCAAATGGAGCACTTTTTGGATATTTAAATACAATTGAAAGATATAAAAGTGATTATTTGGAGTTTTTTCAAGGAGAAAACTATGGAGCTTGTTCTAAAATAACAGGTAGAGTTATTGACGGTAAGATATATGTAGGGAGTGAGTTTTAAGCAAAGCTTAAAACTCAATTATTCTAGTTGAGATTTTATTAACAAAATCCATTTCATGGCTAACAATGACCATAGTCATATCTTTATTATCTTTTAACTCTTCAATAACTTTTAAAACCTCTGCAGTCATAAAAGGATCTAAAGCTGAAGTGGGTTCATCAAAAAGTAAAACTTCAGGGTCTTTTGCTAGAGCACGAGCAATAGCGACTCTTTGTTTTTGTCCACCAGAAAGATATTTGGGATAAGTATTTTCTTTATCAGATAATCCAACTCTTTCTAGAAGTTTTTTAGCTTTTTCAATGGCAGCAGCCTTTTCAATTTTATCAACTAATATAAGAGGTTCAGTAATATTTTCTAATACTGTTTTATTTGGAAAAAGGTTAAAATTTTGAAAAACCATACCCATTTTTTTTCGATTGCATATAATTTCACCAGAACCAAACTCTTCAAGTCCAATTAGACATCTTAAAAATGTTGATTTTCCTTTTCCAGAAGGCCCAATAATTGAGACGATTTCTCCTTTTTTTATTTCTAGAGTTAAATTATTAAAAACATTGTTTTCTCCAAAAGATTTATTTAAATTTTTAACTTGAATAGCCATTATATAGTCACCTTCTTCTCAATATTTTTTAAAATTAAAATAATAATAGTTGATAATCCTAAGTAGATTCCAGCACATATAATAAATGGCGTAATTGTAAACTCTCTTGTAACAATCTCTTTTGAATTTCTTAGTATCTCAGCCATTCCAATAGCAGAAACTAAAGATGTATCTTTAATAAGAGCGATAGCTTCATTTGAAAGAGCTGGTAAAGCTGTAATTAAGCTCTGTGGAAGAATTATTTTAAACATAGTTTGCCAATAACTATAACCTAAAACTTGAGCAGCTTCAAATTGCCCAGAATCAACTCCTAAAATACTTCCTCTAAAAATTTCAGATATATATGCAGCATAATTAATTGTAAAAGTTATAAGTGCTGCATGAAAAGGTTCTAAAACAACTCCAAAAATAGGTAAGCCATAATAAACGAAGAAAAGTTGTAATAAAAGAGGTGTTCCTCTAAATATCCATGTGTATATTTGAATTCCAACATTTAATATCTTATTTTTTGAAATTCTTCCAAGAGAAAGTAAAATTCCTAAAGGTAAAGATAAAATCAAAGTAAAGAAGTAAAGTTTTAAAGTTAGAGTTAATCCTTGTAGTATATAAAATAAATTGTTTTCCATAAATAATCCTTCCTTAAAATAAAGTTTTAGTTATTACCAAACCATTTTTGGTAAATTTTATTAAATGAACCGTCGGCTTTCATATTAGCTAAAGTTTCATCTATTTTATTTTTTAGTGATAAATCTTGCTTTCTCATACCAATTCCCATTTGTTGTTTGTCTAAAATTTCATTTAAAACAACAAAGCCATCTTTTTTAGCAACATAGTATTTACCGACAACAGCATCAATAACAACAGCATCAGTTCTACCTGCTTCTAAATCTAAAAGAGCTTCAACATTCGTAGAGTACTTATTAACTTTACCAGTTGTTTTAGCTAAAGGTGAATTTTCAAAGGCAAAGTATGAAGCACTACCTAATTGAACACCAACATTTTTACCTTTTAAATCTTCAAAAGATTTTATATTAGGATTTCTAACAATAACAATTTGATCATCATCAAAATAAGGTGTAGAAAAAGCTATTTGTTGCTCTCTTTGAGGAGTTATAGTAAGACCATTCCAAATTAAATCAATCTTTTTACTTCTTAAATCAAATATTATTCCATCCCATTCGCATGGTTTAAAGACAGCTTTAACTCCCATTCTACTAGCAACTTCATTAGCTAAATCAATATCAAAGCCAATGATATTTCCTTTTTCATCTCTAAATCCCATAGGAGCAAAAGTATCGTCAAGCCCAATAACCATCTCTCCTTTTTCTTGAAGATTTTTTAAAGCATTATCCTTAGCAAAAGATATTGAAAATATAGTGAAAGTCAATAATAAAAGTTTAAATATTTTTTTCATAAAATTCCTCCTTAATATAGATTATTAAAAACAAAAAAGCCACCTAGAACGTATCTAGATGGCTTTAAAAGAAGAGATATTTTTCTTTTTCGTTGTCATCATAGATACAGACTCAAGTTTGCAATACAACAAGAGTCTGTATCTATGAAAAATTCACAGGAACAAACTCTAATATCTATGATGATGATGTAATGAGTTTAAAACAACGAACAATTGCGACATATCTTCCTCCTAAATTTTTTTTGTTTTATATTTTACAATAATACTGCTAAATTTTTAATATGTCAAGAAAAAATAAAAAAAATTTTTATTTTTTAACTGGTTTTAAAGTTTCTTGTAAAGTTTTTACAGAAAACTCAACATCTTTAGGTGAACCACCAGTATTTAACATAATATTTTTTTTATAATTTGCAGATAGAACAAAAGCATAGTCTTTTATAGATGGATTAGTAAAAACTAAGATACCATTTCCAAAGTCACACTCTTGTGTAACAAGTTTAAATCCTTTTTCTTCTAATAAGTTTATAGAGTTAGCTATAGCATCATTTAACTTAGCGTATGTTTTATAATCTGTAACTTCAACATGAGAATCTCCTTTTTTAAAGTTAAATCCTTCATCTTTTTTCACATACTCTAATTTATAACCATCTTTTTCCATTTTTTCTTTTAATTTAGGAAAGTTATAATTATCGCTATTAGCTAAAAGACTAGCTGAAAGAGTAAGAGAGAATAAAAATAATAATATTTTTTTCATTGAAAACCTCCTAATTAATATCTATTTCTATAATAGTTTCTAAAAGCTCGTTCATCTCTTTCATGACCGATAGCAGCTCCAGCAAGAGCACCAATACCAGCACCAATTAAAGTACCAGCAGTATTTCTACCAATAAGTTGACCAGCAAGAGCACCAACAGCAGCTCCACCTAAAGCACCATCTCTAACTCTTGGAGTATTGTACATACCATTATTAGCACATCCAACTAAAGCAGAGAGTAAAACTGATAAAAAGATAAATCTTTTAAGCATATAAGTTACCTCCTTAAAATTATTAAAAAATTTAGATTTTAAACTTTAAGTTATTTACGTACAAAATTAGAATATTCCTTTTAAAAAAATATAAAAGTTATTGACAAAGCTCTCTAATTGGTATAGAATAACAACGAAAGGCCTGAGTGACGGAATTGGTAGACGTAGCGGACTCAAAATCCGCCGGTGTTTGTACCTTGGGGGTTCGAGTCCCCCCTCAGGCACCAATAAGCTCTTAATCATATATGTTTTATTGAAATTTTACTAAAAAGTATTATTTAAATAGAATATATATGATTTTTTTTTTAACAGTGGGGGGAGAAAATGAATGATACAAATATTAAAATATTAATGCTTTTGCTTCAAGATACCTTTGTATTAGAAGAGCTTTCAATGTATCTAAATTTAGAAAAAAGCTCAATAAGTAAGTCAATAAAACAGATAAATAGCTTTTTAGAGGAGGAAAAATATCCAAAGATAGAGATGAATGAGAATAAATATATTATCTCTTTATCGAAAAAACAGCAAGAGATACTCTTTAATAGAAAAATACTTATGACATCTGATGAGATATATGACTACTTATATATAAAGTTTATACACAATGGTTTTATAAATTTAGAAGAGGAACGAGAAAAATTAGATTTATCTAGAAGTTCTATTTTTAGATTGTTTACAAAAGTAAAAGACAGCTTAAATAAAAATGGGTCTAAATATGTATATATTCATGGAAAAGGAATAGAGTTATGCCACCTTTCTCCTAAAGATTTACATCTTTTTTTTAAAATTTTAGTTAAGTATTTTTTTAAAATAGATTTTTCTTTAAATAGAGTCAATCTTTTAGATGAAGTTTTAAAAATATATAATACAAGAGAGTTAACAATTAAATTAGGAAAAGTTTTTAAAGAGAATAAGATGTCTTTAAGTAGTTTCTTAATAGCATTTTTATGTGCTCTGCATGTATGTACTAGATTATTTAAGGAGATAGATTTAAAGTTAGAGTGTAACTATGATGAGTATGTTAACCTTAAAAATAGTTTAAATAATCATTTAAAAGATTTTGATTTGAGATATCAGGAACAAGTTTTTTACTTTTTAGCAAATAATTTAAGTAGTGCTGTACCATTTGAACCTGAAGTTTTAGCTAAAGTAAAAAAGCTTATGCCTAAGATAAAAGAGGTTTTTAATCTAGGGGAAATGAAAAGTATTTATGAAAAAATGTTATTAAAAAAGCTCTGTTATTCAATTTTTAAATATGAAGGAAAAATACTAAAAGTTAAAAAAATCGATTTAAAAGATATTGATTCTATAATTTTAAATATTTTTAATAATATTTTAAAAAGTGAAAACATGGGAATGTACTTTAGTGATAAAGTTATTATAGTTCAAATATTAAAAAAAATAATTTTAGATAAAAATAAATTAGAATTAAAGAAAATATTATTATTGTTTAATGAAGTAAATATATTAGATGATAGCTTTTTGAGAAATGAATTGAAAAGACATTTTAAAAATTATGAGTTTACAGTTGAACCATCATTTTTTTATAAAATAAATAGAGAGTTTTATAGTAACAATTTTGATTTAATATTAAGTGACGAACCAAGTTTAAAAGGAAATATAAAAATTATAAATATTCTTAATTTAAATGATATTGTTGAGAGCATTCATGAGGAGATTTTAGAAAATCATTTAAAAAGGAGAAAAGCCTCTACGAATTAGAGGCTTTTTTAGGGATTAATTATTTTTATCTTTTAACACTTATAAACTTTAGACTACTAAAGTAGTTAAAAAAGTTTTAAAATTATAATAAAATTATAATAAAATTAAATTTAATACAATTTATAAAAAAATATGAGGTGAAAAAAATTGAAAATAGTTCAAACATCATCAACAAGCGCTTCTCTTGTTGAATTTCAGTTAGAAAGAGGAGAAAGTATAAGAATAGAACCAGGGTGCATGGTTTATAAAGATGGGTGCATAAATTTAGAAGGAAAAGTAAATGGAGGTTTTTTTGCAGCAATAGGAAAAGCTTTTTTAGGAGGAGAGAGTTTTTTTACATCTGTAGCTACAGCTAAATCTTCAGGAAGAGTTGCAGTTGCTCCAAAGGGATTTGGAAATATAAAAGTTTTAAATGTATCTTCAGGAAATCAATGGTATATTAATGACGGAGCATTTTTAGCATGTAATACTTCAGTTGATTATACATCGACTAGACAAAAAAGACTGTTGAACTCTATTTTAGGAGGAACAGGTGGTTTCTTTATTTTAAAATCTAAAGGAGAGGGAGAGCTTTTAGTTAATGGATTTGGAGATTTAATTGAAATAGAATTAGATGGTTCTCAACCTTTTCAAATTGACAACGGGCATGTAGTATGTTGGCAAGAGACATTAGATTATAGATTAGAAATAGCAAGTGGACTATTTGGATTTAAATCTGGAGAGGGACTATTAAATACTTTTAAAGGAAAGGGAAAAGTGATTATTCAAACTAGAAATATTCAATCTTTTGTAGATATTTTAGTTGATTATATACCATTCCCAAAGCAGGATAAAAACTAAGTGTTTCGTAAAGATGTGAGAAATCACATCTTTTTTTATTTTAATTAGTTTGACAAAGATATGAAAAAGTGTTAAATTCATATTAGAAAAAACTAATATACTTTGAAGGAGATTTTATGAAAAAAGTAGATTTAACAACAGGAGATATAAAAAAAATATTACTCTCATTAGCTTTTCCAATAATGGGGTCATCATTTTTACAGATGATATATGGATTGGTAGATATGTTTTGGGTGGGCAAAATAGGAAGCAATGCTGTAGCAGCAGTTGGAACAGCTAGTTTTTTTATAAATTTAGGTTATGCAATTAACTCAATGATTGTAATAGGAGCTGGAATAAAGATTTCTCATGTAATAGGAGCAAAGGATATTGAAAATACCAAAGAGTATATAAAAGCATCATGTACATTAAATTTTTTAATGGCAGTATCATTCATTCTTCCAATTATAATTTTTTCAAAAAATTTAGTAAGATTTTTTAACTTAGAAAATGAAGTTGAAAAAATGGCTCAAATATACCTAATTATTGGTGGAATAGGATTAATTTTTAAGTTTTTTAACTTTTTATATACAAGAATTTTAAATAGCTATGGAGAAAGTAAACTACCTTTTAAAATAAGTAGTGTAGGAGTTATTTTAAATATAATTTTAGATCCTATATTTATTTTTGTGTTTGATTGGGGAGTGGCAGGAGCAGCTATAGCTACAGTTCTAGCAGAGGGAATTAATACATATTTATTTGTAAAAAAATCAAAAGATTATTTTAAAGTTGAAAGCTATATATCTAAAAGTTGGAGTAAGATGAAAGAGATGATGTCTTTAGGAACCCCTATTGCTCTTCAAAGAGTATTGTTTACTGGATTTGGAATAACTATTGCAAAAATTATATCTCAGTGGGGACCAGATGCAATTGCAGCACAAAAGATAGGACTTCAAATTGAGTCTATAACTTTTATGACTATAGCTGGATTACAAGGAGCAATTTCGAGTTTTATAGGTCAAAATTATGGAGCAGGTCTAGAAAATAGAATAAAAATGGGATATAAAAAAGCAATGCATCTTTGTACAGGAATTGGAGTTGTAACAACTGGAGTATTTGTATTTTTCCCAGAATATCTAGTTAGAATATTTGTAGAAAAACCAGAAACTGTTGAGATAGCAATAAATTATATGAGAATAATTGGATTATCTCAACTATTTATGTGTTATGAAATTGTAACAAATGGTGCTTTTAGTGGGGTGGGAAAACCTAAAGTTCCATCGATAATAAGTATAATATTTACATCTTTAAGAATACCAGCTGCTCTAATTTTATCAAAAGAAGAGTATTTTGGATTAAATGGAGTTTGGATAAGTATATCATTGTCAAGTGTAGTAAAGGGAGTTTTATCACCATTGATTTTTAAAAAATACTTAAATGAAGGAGTTGATAAAAAATGAATACAATAGAAAAAATTATAAAAGAAAATAGTTTAGGTTTAGATATAAAAAAAGGAAGATTTGGTATTGAAAAAGAGAGTTTAAGAGTGAATGAAAATGGAGAGTTAGCACTAACTAATCATCCTAAATTTTTTGGAGATAAAATAAAAAATCCATATATAACAGTAGATTTTTCTGAAAGCCAAATAGAGATGATTACTCCTACAGAAAGTAGTGTAGAAAAGGCCTATGATTTTTTAAGAAATATTCATGAGATAGTTGCAACAAATTTAAAAGATGAATATTTATGGTCTCAAAGTGTACCTCCGATATTACCATCTGAGGAGTTAATTCCACTTGGAAAGTTTCCTCAAAATAAAGAGTTGGAGAAATATAGGGAAAAGTTAGCATTAAAATATGGTAGAAAAAAACAACTTTTATCAGGAATACATTTTAATTTTTCTTTTGACGATGAATTTTTAAAGGAGTTATATGAGTTATCTAAGGAGAAAACATCATTTAAAGAGTTTAAAAATAATATTTATTTAAAAATATCTAGAAATTATTTTAAATATGGTTGGATGATTATATATCTATTAGGTGCAAGCCCTGTTATTCATGAGACATACCTTCAAAAATGTATAGACAAAATGAAAAAATTTACAGAGGATACATACTACTTTGAAGATTTGGTTTCTTTTAGAAATGGTAGCTGTGGTTATAGAAATGAAAAAGATTTTTTTGTAAATTATGAAAGTGTAGATAAATATGTTGAAAGTTTAGAAAGATTAATAGAAAAAGAGAGTATTTCAAGTGCAAAAGAGTACTATAGTCCAATTAGGTTAAAAACAAAAAATCCTAAAGAGATATTGCTAGAGTTAAAAAACAGTGGAATTGAATATTTAGAGTTTAGATCAATAGATTTAAATCCTTTTTCAGAGATAGGTATAGAGAAAGCAGATTTAGAGTTTTTACATCTATTTATACTTTTTCTATTTTTAAAAGATGACGAACCTTTTGAAGAAAAGGACTATTTTAGATATTTAAAAAATCAAGAGATTCTTGCTAATAAGGGTAATTCAGATGAATTTAGGTTAATTTGTTGTGAGGATAAAAATGTTTCTCCAAAAGAGTATTCAATAGTTATTTTAGAGGAGATAGAAAGGCACTTAAAAGCTATAGGAGCCTTTACAAATAAGGATGAGAAAGTTTTGCAGTATCAAAAAAATAAAATTTTATCAAATAGATTATATTCAGATTTAGTCTTAAAAGGGGTGAAGCAAAAGGGATTTGTAAAGTTTCATATAGATAAAGCAAAAGAATTTTTATATGAAATGAAAAAAACACCATATACTCTTAAAGGTTTTGAAGATCTAGAGTTATCTACCCAAATACTTCTAAAAGCAGCTATAAAAAATGGAGTTAAGTTTGAAATTTTAGATAGAGATGAGAATTTTATAGTTTTGGAAAAAGATAAGAAAGTGGAGTATGTGAAACAAGCTACTAAAACATCTTTAGATTCATATGTGACTATGCTTATTATGGAGAACAAGGTTGTAACAAAAAAAGTTTTGGAAAAAGAGAATATTATAGTTCCTCAAGGAAAAGATTATTTTAATATTGAAGAGGCTAAAAGTGATTATAGGAAATATGGAGCTGGAATAGTTATAAAACCTAAGTCTACAAATTTTGGACTTGGTATTACAATATTTAAAGAGGAGTTTTCAAAAGAGGATTATGAAAAAGCATTGGAAATAGCTTTTAAAGAGGATAATTCAATTCTTATAGAGAGATTTATAAAAGGAAAAGAGTATAGAATTTTTGTTATGGGGGATGAAGTAGTTGGTATTTTACATAGAGTTCCTGCTAATGTAAAAGGAGATGGAGAGAGAAGCATAAACGAGCTTGTAGAAGAGAAAAATTTAGATCCATTAAGGGGTGTTGGATATAAAACTCCTTTAGAGAAGATAAGATTGGAAGACCCAGAAAAACTATTTTTAAAAGGACAGGGATTAACTATAGAGTATATTCCTAAAAAGGATGAAGTTGTATACCTAAGAGAAAATTCAAATATAAGTACAGGAGGGGATAGTTTAGATTATACTGATGATATTTTAGATGCTTATAAAAAGATTGCTATAAAAGCATCAAAGGCTGTGGGAGCTAAAATATGTGGGGTAGATATGATGATAGAGGATATAAAAAATCCGAATCCAATTGATAACTACGCTATAATAGAGTTAAATTTTAATCCAGCAATACACATCCACTGCTATCCATATAAAGGAAAGAATAGAAACCTAGGAGAAAAGATATTAAAAGCATTGGGATATACAAAATAAAAAAGAGGTTATATAACCTCTTTTTCTTTGTTTAATATGCTTTCCATAATAACTGCACATGAAGCATCTCCTAAGATGTTAGTAGAAGTTCTCATCATATCCATTATTCTATCAATTCCAAATACTAGTGGAAGAGCTATAACAGGAACACCAGCAGCAGCTAAAACAGCAACAACAAGCAGTGATGGACCAGGAACACCAGCAGTTCCAACAGCTCCAAGAACAGATGTAAGAACTATTGCTACATATTCACTTGGCCCAAGATCTACTCCAAACATCTGAGCAAAGAACATTGTTACAAGTCCATAAAGCATAGCATTTCCATTCATATTAACAGTAGCTCCCAAAGGTAATATAAATGAAGCAGTTGAGTTTTTTACTCCAAGTTTTTTACAACACTCAGTATTAACTGGCAGTGTGGCCATAGATGAAGCAGTTGAAAATGCTAAAATCTGTGCAGGAGCAGTTTTCTTAATAAATTTAATTGGTGATATTCCAGTAAACAGTTTAACAAACCCTGGTAACATAATAAAATGTATTAAACCAAGAGCTAAAGAGAATACTAAAAATAATTTTGTAACTAATAAAAGTATATTGATACCAAAAAGTGCAATAGAGTTAGCCATCAGTGCAAAAACACCAAGTGGAGCTAAAAGAAGAATCTTTTCAATCATTTTTATTAAAGTTTCATTAACTGTTTCTAAAAGATCTATAATTGGTTTTTGTTTTTCATCAGATACTTTAGATAAACATAGTCCAAAGAATAGTGAAAAGAAAATAATTTGTAAAATATTTCCTTCGATTAATGATTTAAAAGGATTATCAGGTATTATATTGATAATAGTTCCCCAAAAATCTAATCCAGAGTTCGCACCTGCATAGGCACCCTCTTTTGCTAGTAGTGATGCAGGAACTATAACTCCCACTCCAGGATTGAATATATATCCAGCTCCAATTCCAATAACAACAGCGATACACGATGTAAATAAATAGTATCCTAAAGTTAAAAGTCCAACTTTTCCAGCGGATTTTGTTTTACCTAAAGATATTGCTCCAAGAATGATGTTAAAAAATACTAGTGGAACTATAAGCATTGTAATTAATTTTAAAAATATATCTCCCAATGGTGCAAATATAGCTGCCTTATCCTGTAAAAGAATTCCAGCAATTATACCTAAAAACATAGAAATAATTATAGTTGTACTGTTACTAAGTTTCTTCATAAAATTTTTTCTCCTATTTGTAAAATTATATTGTTAATTTTATCACATTATAAATAAAAAGTAAAATTTTAATTTTAAAAATATTGAAAAAAGTTTTTCAAAAATAAGAATATATAAAAAGCAGTTAGTAAAAACTAACTGCTTTTTTAATTTGTATATTGTTCGTTAAACATTGTGTAATAGAATCCTTTTTTATCCATGAGTTCTTTATGTGTACCTTGCTCCTCTATTTTTCCATCTTTTATAACTAAAATAAGATTAGCACTTTTTATAGTAGATAAACGATGTGCTATGACAAAGCTAGTTCTTCCATGAATCAAGTTTTCCATAGCTTTTTGAAGTTTCATCTCTGTTCTTGTATCTACCCCACTTGTAGCTTCATCTAAAATAAGAAATCGAGGATTTCTTAAAATAGCACGAGCTATAGTAATAAGTTGTTTTTGACCTTGGGATAAAGTTATATTATCTTCACTAATTTTTGTTTCATAACCTTGAGATAGTTTTATAATAAAATCATGAGCACAAGCTAGTTTTGTTGCATTTATAATCTCTGCCTCAGTAACATTTTCATTTCCATAAACTATGTTTTCTTTAATAGTGCCCGTGAAAATCCAAGTATCCTGAAGCACCATTCCGAAAAGTTTTCTCAGTTCACCTCTTGAATACTCTCTTATATCTATTCCATCAATTATAATTTTACCAGAATCAATATCGTAAAATCTCATTAAAAGATTAGTTATAGTAGTTTTTCCAGCTCCAGTAGGTCCAACTATTGCAATCATATTTCCAGGTTTAGCTTCAAAGGTAAATTTGTCAATAATCTTTTGTTCTTTTTGATATCCAAATGTTACATCTATAAATTGTATATCACCCTTTGCTTGCTCTAGAATTACTTTTTTATCTCCTGTTTCCTTTTCTTCACCTTGGTTGACTAAAGTGAAGAATCTTTCAGCACTAACAAGAACAGTTTGAATAATACTATAAACATCTGAGATATTAGCTATTGGTCGGTTAAACATTCGAGAATAGATTATAAAACTGGAAAGACCACCTAAGGTAATTTCATTATTTAAAATAAAAATAGATCCAATAAGTACTATAAGGGCATATCCTATATTTCCTATATAGTTTAAAGAGGGATAACTAAAACCTGTAAAAAAATATGCTTTAATAGCATTCTCCTTATATTTTTCATTGAGACTTTTAAAATTTTTAATAGCATTTTCTTCATAAGTAAAGGATTTAACTTCAGCTTCTCCCATGAGCATCTCCTCTACATATCCACTTAATTCTCCTAAGTATCTTTGCTGTTCTCTCATTTTTTCACGACTTTTAAGAGTTAATTTTCGTAGAAAACCTCCAGTTACAAAAACTAAGATTATCTGTACAAGTGTAAGTGTGGGACTTATATAAGTCATAATTCCTAAAGTTATAATAATGGTAAGAATGCTAACAACAACTTGAGTTCCAATTTGTGAAATAGAACTGCTTATATTATCAATATCATTAATCATTATGCTAATGATATTTCCATGAGAATTATTATCAAAAAACTTTAAAGAAAATTTATGAAGTTTTTCAAAGCTTTCTTTTCTCATACGCCAAACTATTTGTTGAGAGATTCTATTCATTGTTATATTTTGTATAAAAGTTAAAAAAGCTCCAAGAATATATACTGTTCCAAGAAGTAAAGTTATTCTTCCAAGAGAGAGAATATCTACTCTAGACATTTGAAGCTTAAGTATATTTATTCCTTTTCCAATGAGATATGGACCTATTAAAGTTAATCCATTTCCTAAGATGGCAATAAAGCTTAAAGTAATTAATTTTTTTCTATGTTCTAAAAGATACGGAAGTAGGTTTTTCAAAATTTCATTTTTTATTCTCATAAAACTCACCCTCTTTAGAACAGATTTCTTGAGATTGGCAAATCTCCTTATAAATTTCACAATATTTTAAAAGTTCTTTATGGGTACCGATGCCACATATTTTTCCATTATCTAAAACAATTATTTTATCAGAATTCTTAATAGAGGATATTCTTTGAGAGATTATTATAATTGTTTTATCTCTTTTTAAACTTAAAATCTCTTTTTTTAATTTGGCTTCTGTTATAAAATCTAGAGCACTAAAACTATCATCAAAAATTAAAATTTCACACTCTTTAATTAAAGTTCGAGCTATAGAGATTCTTTGTTTTTGTCCTCCTGAAAAATTCATTCCTCCTTTAGCAACTTTAGTTTTATATTTTTCAGGAAGATTATTAATAAATTCACTTCCTTGAGATTTTTCCACTATAGTTTCAATTTCATTTTGAGAAGCTATAGGTTTTCCCCATCTTACATTATCCTCAATACTTTGGGAGAAAAGGAAGGTTTTTTGCATAACAAGGCCTATTTTCTCTCTTAAAATTTTAAGAGTATACTTTTTAACATCTATTCCATCAACTAAAACAGAACCTTTAGAAACATCATAAAATCGTGGAATCAAATTTATAAGAGTACTTTTACCAGAACCAACTCCTCCTATTATAGAGACAATTTCACCTTTTTTTATTTTAAAGTTTAGATTTTCTAAAACCCAAGGAGAGGTTTTCTCATAGGAAAAATATACATCTTTAAATTCTATTGTAAAATTAGAATTTATATCTTTTGAAACTTCATTTTCTTCAGAAATTTCAGTAGATTCTTCTAAAACTTCGTTGATTCTTTCAGAAGAGACAACTGTTTTACTTAAAAGACTAAAAAGAAAAGATAGAGCATTGAGAGAGAAAAGAATCATACTCATATAGTTAACAAAAGCGACAACCTCTCCCACCTTTATTGAACCTAAGCTTACTTTTTGTCCACCAAACCAAAGAATGGCACAAATACCTAAGTTTAAAAGTAGACCTATAAATGGACTTCTAGAGTCTATAAGATTTTGTGACTCTATATTTTTTTCAGCAAAGCTAGTGTTTCTATCTTCAAATTTTTTCTTTTCAACTCCTTCTCTAACAAGAGCTTTTATAACCCTAATTCCAACTAAATTTTCTCTTATTATTTGTGTAAGTTTATCAAGTCTTATTTGAAGCTCAGTATAAAGTGGAATAGATTTTTTCATATAAAAATATGTTAGATAGACAGTTGTAGGAACTATAATAAGAAGTATTGTAGAAAGGGAGGGATTGATTATAAATGACATAATAACAGCTCCTATACCTGTGACAAGTCCTTTAACAACCATTCTCATGCACATATAAGAGGTCATAACTATTTGGGTTACATCTTGAGTAACTCTAGTTATAAGAGAAGCTTGGGTGAAACGATTTAATTGATTGAAGTTAAAGCCTTGTATCTTTATAAAAATTTTTTCTCTTAAATCTTTTCCAAAACCTTGAGAAGCTTGAACAGAATAGTAGTTACAAATAATTGCGCTAATATAACCTAAGGTGGCAACTACTATCATAAATAACCCTCTAGATATAACATAATTAATATCTTGTTTCATAACACCTTTATCGATAATATCAGCCATAATAAGAGGAAGAGTCAAATCGATTACAGATTCTGTAGATTTAAGAGTTAATGCAGAGATTACTTTTCCAAGGTAAGGTTTTAAAGTTTCAAATATCTGATTTTTCATATTATATAACCCCCTTAAAAATTTAGCGGGTACACCATAAGGAGTACCCGCTACTCAATCTACTTTACTAACTTAAATAAAAAATTCCTTTAGATTTATAAAATTATATTAACAAAAGATAAAATTCCAATAATCCAAAGAGTTTTAGAAATTTTATCATACTCTTTACAAACTACATTAATGATAATGTAAGAAATAAATCCAAAACTTAAACCAATGGCAATACTGTGAGTCATAGGCATAAGAATAATTGTCATAAAAGCTGGAATAGCCTCTTTCATATCCTTAAAGTTTAAATATGAAACTTTTCTAAACATAAAAATTCCAACAATAACTAAAGATGGAGCAACAGCAAATACAGGAACACTTTCAACTAAAGGTGAAACAAAAAGTGAAAGTAAAAATAATAAACCTGTAACAATTGAAGCTAAACCTGTTCTAGCTCCAGCTGTAATACCAGCAACAGACTCACCATAAGTAGTAACTGTACTTGTTCCAAGTAAAGAACCAATCATAGTTGAGATAACATCAGCATAAAGCATTCTTCCAAGACCTTTTTTTCTTTCCTCTTCATTTCTAAAAGGAATCTCTTTATAGCAAGATAAAAGAACACTTAAAGAGTCAAAAAGATCTATGAACATAAATGAGAATATAGCTCCAAGAAGAGATGGTCTTAAAACATTAATAATATTAAGTTTCATTGCAACAGGAGCTATGCTAGGTGGAGATGATAAAATCATACTAGGAAGAGAAACCTCCCCAAAGATTACTCCTAACAGTGAAACAATAGCTATACTAATAAGCATTCCACCTCTAACTTTTTTTAAATCAAATATAAACATTAAAAATAATCCCAAAATAGACAGTGCAACAGGTGTTGTAATCTTTCCAAAAGCTACAAGAGTACTAGCATTAGGAATAGCTACACCCATACTTTTTAAACCGATTAAAGATAAGAAAAGTCCAATTCCAACAGTAGAAGCTATACCCAAGCTTTTAGGAATAGCACTAATTATTTTTTCTCTTATTCCTCCAAAAGCTAAAACTAAATAGAAAACTCCAGATAGAAAAACAATACCAAGAGAGTCTTGCCAACTTAAGCCATTTCCCATAACAAGAGTAAAGGTAAAAAAGGCATTTAATCCCATACCTGGTGCAAGAGCGATAGGAACATTACCTAAAACTCCCCCTAAAATAGATCCAATAGCTGTAGCTAAACATGTAACAGTAACAAGTGCACCTTTATCCATACCAGTTAATGCAAGAATAGTTGGATTAACAAAAATAACATAAGAGATTGTTAAAAATGTTGTAAATCCACCTAAAATCTCTCTTTTTAAGCTACTATCTCTTTCACTTATTTGAAAATAACTATCTATTTTATCATAAGCTCTAGTTTTAACATTTTGATTTAATACTTTTTCCATTGTTTTGAATTCCTCCGATTTTTTTAGTAGTAGGCAATTTACGGCTGCCTGTAGAAACATTTGATCCCTATTATCAACTTTATACTAAACAATCTATTTCCAGAAAGTTCTATGTATCTTAACTATCTCCTCTTGTAAATCAACATCATCAATTGGACCGATAACTTCGATATTTTTTTGTCCTTTAGCTAAAACCTCTCTACACGGAACGTCAAAGGTAGGGTTTTTCTCATGGCTACCAGTAAGCTCAAGAAGTTGTTTTTCTGTTATTCCAAATACTACTCTTCCAACATTTCCCCAATAGATAGCTCCAGTACACATACAACAAGGCTCAGCAGTTGTGTAAAGAGTACAATCCCATAAAAACTCCTTAGAATAAAGTTTAGTAGCTTTCCTCATAACTGTTGTTTCAGCATGACCTGTACAATCTTTTTCAGTAATTTCGATATTTCCAGATTCTACGATAATATCTCCTTTAGAATCTACTAGAAGTGCTCCAAATGGATTATTTCCACTAGCAACTGCTTCATCTGCAATTTCAATACATCTTCTTAAGTAAAGTTTGTGATCCATAATAAAATTCCTCCTGATAAAAAATAATAAATAAAAAAAGGTAATCCTAGGATTACCTTTGCTAACGATACACTTCACCCTAGCAAGATGAGCTGTTATAAAACAACCTAATGAGTCTCTTGTGGGCGCCATGTTGCACTGAAGTACAACTTTATTCAATTTACACAGTAATAATATCCGAAAATTTTACATTTGTCAATTAAAATCTTGACTTACTTTAGAATATACTTTGAGATAACTATTTAAAGCTAGCAGAAAAAATGAATTAAAAACAAAGGAAAAGTAAGAGATATTTTCTATATCTGTTTAAATAAATACTTAGGAGGTTTATTATGAAAGAAAAGAAAAAAGAACTTTATAATAGGGACTTAAGTTGGTTAGAGTTTAATAGTAGGGTAGTATATGAATCAAAATCTGGAAGAAATCCACTTTTAGAAAGAGCTATGTTTTTAGCAATAGCATCAACAAATTTAGATGAATTTTTCATGGTTAGAATACCTAAAAAAAGAGAAAAAAAAGAGAGAGAAAAAATTTATAATTCTATAAAAAAAATGGTGGATAATATTTATAATGAGTATAGTTTATACTTAAAGGATTTAAAAAAAGAAACAGATATTGAAATAAAAGAGTATTTAAATTTAAGTAAAAAAGAGAAAGAGTTAGCAGATGATTATTTTAATAGATTGATTCAGCCAATATTAGAAATAATTGAGATTGACCCATTTCATCCGATACCAAGAATAGCTTCTGGAAATTTAGTTTTATTAGGAATGATTGAAAAGAAAAAAACAAAAGAAAAAAAAGTTATTATGGTTGAATTAAGAGGAGAGTTTGAAAGAGTTATAAAACTCGAAGAGGATAAAAATCATTTTATTTTAATAGAGGAATTAATAAAAGGTAATTTAAGTTCTCAATTAGAAGATTTTGAAATAAAAGAGATTGGAATTTTTAGATTAACAAGAGATGAAGGTGTAGAGATTTTAGAGGATTCAAAAGTAAATGCAGATATAATAAAAGAAGTTGAAGATCAATTAGAGGAGAGGGAGTGGGGTGAAGTTATTAGAATTGAATATGATAGAAAATTATCTAAAGAGATGAAGGATTTTATTACAAAAAACTTTAGTCTTTTAACAACAGAGATATATGAAATATCAGGACCTATAAACTTAGATTTTCTATGGACAATAGAGGGATTAAAAGGGTATGAAAAATATAGATATGAATCATTAAATGAAAAATTTTTAAAGAAGATGAAGGGAGAAAATATATTTGAAACTTTAAAGAAAAAAGATAAATTGTTACTACATCCTTATGAGTCTTTTGAAGCAGTTACAGAGCTAATTGATACAGCAGCAGATGATCCAGATGTATTAGGTATAAAACAAACTTTATATAGAGTAAAACATCATGACTCGCCAATAATTGATGCACTAGAAAAAGCTTGTAAAAAAGGGAAACAAGTTACGGTATTAGTTGAAGCTAAGGCCAGATTTGATGAGGGAGATAATATAGAGTGGGCTAAAAAATTGGAAAGAGTGGGATGTCATGTAATTTATGGAATAAAAGATTTAAAAGTTCACGGAAAAACTCTTTTAATTTTAAGAAAAGAAAATGAAAAAATAAGAAGATATGTTCAGTTAGGAACTGGAAACTATTATAAAGCACCTTATGTTGATATCTCTTTATTTACAGCAGATGAAGGAATTGGTGAAGATATTTCCAATCTATTTTCTAATTTAATAAGTCCACAGGAAAGACAAAACTGGAAAGAGATTGGGGTGGGACCGCAAGAGTTAGAAGAGCGATTTAAAAAACTTGTAGATAGAGAGATAAGTAATGCTTTAAAAGGAAAAAAAGCAAGAATTATTGCTAAAATGAATGGATTAACAGATGAAAGTATGATAGATAAACTTTATGATGCTTCAAATGCAGGAGTAAAAATAGTTTTAATTGTTAGAGGAGCATGTTGTTTATTACCTGGAGTTAAAAATATGAGCGAAAATATAGAAGTTTATAGTATAGTTGGAAGATTTTTAGAGCATAACAGAGTTTATATTTTTGAAAATAATGGAGAGAAAGATTACTTTTTATCAAGTGCAGATTGGATGACTAGAAATTTAGAACGAAGAGTAGAGCTTATGTTTCCTGTAAAAAATAGTAAAAATAGACAACAACTAGATTTGTATTTTGAAAATATCCTAAAGGATAATATGAAGAGATGGAAAGAAAACGAAGATGGAACATACTCTGTGATAAAACCTAATAAGGATGAAAAAGAGTTCTCATATCAAAATTATTATTTAGATAATAAATTTTGAGAAAAGGAGGGCCAGGTATGAAGTATAAAAAAGCCATAATTTCAGCTTTTATTGCAGGAAGTGCTGGATTTGTTTTAGGTTATGATATGGGAATATCAGGAGGAACGATAACTAATGTAGCCACACATTTTAATCTTAATTCAGCATGGGAAGGATTTGCATTATCAGTTTTTATAGTAGGAGCAGTTTTAGGAAGTATTTTTACAAGAAAAATAAATGATGAGCTTGGAAGAAAAAGAGCTTTAATTATAGGAACTATTTTTATGTTAATAGGAGCAATAGGTGTATATTTATTTGGTGATAAATTTCAATTATTTCTACTATGTAGAGGTATAGCAGGAGCAGGTATGGGACTGTTATTTTCTTCAGAACCGTCCTATATCACAGAGATTTCTCCTCCGAGTATAAGAGGTGGATTGGGATCAATATTACAATTTACAACTGGATTAGGGATAATCTTAGGATACTTTGTAACTTTTAATATGTTAAAATATCAAAATATTATTCAAGATAACTTATGGATGTGGAAAACAATTTATGGAACAGAGATTGTTGTAGTTGCAATATACTTAATTTTTTTATTTTATATTGTTCATAGTCCAGTTTGGTATTTAATGAAGAACAGAGATGATGAAGCTAAAAAAATAATGCAAGATATTTGGCCAGATATTGATTGTGACAAATTTATAGAAACACATAGTAAGTACAATAGAAATGATGATGAAAGTAAAAATATAGAACACCAAATGGAAAAAAGTGGGAAATTAAAAAAACTTATATTTATATCATTTTTTATGGCAGCATTAACAGAGCTTTGTGGAATAAATCCATTGATTTATTACTCTTCAGATATTTTTAGAAAGATTATGCCAGAAGGACCTAATACAGCATTTTACCAAAGTATAATAAATGGTGTCTTTTTTACTATAGGATCTTTAGTATCAATGTTAACTGTAGATAAATTCGGAAGAAAGACTTTGTTATTTATAGGAACTTTCATCATGTCCGCATCATTATTTATAATAGGAATACATATATATTTAAGCTTCTACTCAATGCTTCTTGTCTATTTAGTATACCTATTTATATTTTCATACAACTTTTCAGCTGGAGCAATTAGATTTTTATATATAGGAGAGTTATCACCAACTCCTTTAAGAGCATATAGTCTTGGATTTGCAGGGATTGTAAACTGGGCTAGTGATTTTTTAGTATCATGGACACTTCCAATTATAGCAAACAGTATTTTTTTAAATAGAATTTTTAAAGGGTCTTCAATATTTTTTATCTACTCAGTTTTTGGATTTATATTTTTTATTTTAGTATTTACAATACCAGAGACAAAAGGAAAATCATTGCATGAAATTTCAGAGTATTGGAGCTTAAAAGATGACTAGGAGGATGAATTTATGAATAAAATCTCAAATGATGATTTGTTGAAAAAATTGGAAACAGATGAGAAAAATGGATTGAATACTTCAGAAGCACAAAAAAGATTGTTAAGAGATGGAAAAAATGCATTAGAGGAGAAAAAAGTAACTCTTTTACAAAAATTAATGCCGTATTTTTGGGGACCTATTCCTTGGATGATAGAAGCTGCAATTGTACTTTCATTAATAACAATGGATATAAAGGATTTTATAATTATATTGTTATTATTACTACTAAATGCCTTTATTGGATGGAGACAAGATAAAAGCGCACAGGATGCCTTGGCAGCATTGAAGAATGATTTAGCATTAAAAGCTAATGTTTTAAGAGACTCTAAATGGCAAGAGATTCCAGCTTCAGACTTAGTTGTGGGTGACATTGTTGCAATTGCTTTAGGGAATGTAGTTCCTGCTGATGCTCAAATATTAAGTGGAGATTATTTAACAGTTGATCAATCGGCCCTAACAGGTGAAAGTTTACCAGTTACAAAAAATATACAGGACGTAGTATATTCAGGATCTATAGCTAAAGAGGGAAGTGTAATAGTCGTTGTAACTGCAACTGGTGTAAATACATATTTTGGTAAAACGGCAAAATTAGTGGCTGAGGCAGGAGCTAAGAGTCAGTTAACAGGTGAAATAACATCTGTAGGAAATTTTTTAATAATTGGAGCTGTAGTTCTTTCAATAATTTTAGTAACATTCCAATTGATTTTAATAAGACCTTTAGATCAAGTAACTATTTTAAGAATAGTAAAAACAGTATTGGTTTTAATGGTTGCAACTATCCCAGTGGCAATGCCAGCGGTTATATCTGTAACGATAGCTTTAGGAGCTTTACAACTATCAAAGATGAAAGCTATAGTTTCTAAGTTAAATTCTATAGAAGCCTTAGCAAGTGTAAATGTTCTTTGTAGTGATAAAACAGGAACATTAACTCAAAATAAATTAAGTGTAGCTGGAGTTTTTCCAGTTGAAGGAATAACAAGTGAACTCATGACAACATATGGAGTTTTAGCCTCTGATCCTAAAGGGGAGGATGTTATAGATTTAGCTATTAAAAATTTTCTAAAGTCTAAAGATTCTTTGTCTAGCTATAAAATAGATAAATTTATACCTTTTAATCCAGTTATAAAAAGGGTAGAAGCAGTAGTAGAAAAAGATGGGAAAACATTTCATATAGTAAAAGGAGCTCCACAAGTTATAGTTGAAATGTGTAAGTTAGTTGGGGATAATTTAAAAAATATTCAAGACAAAATAGATGAATTAGCATCTCATGGATTTAAATCTTTAGGACTTGCAATTGGTGATGGAGAAACATGGAGCTATATGGGAACATTCTCTTTGGCAGATCCTTTAAGAGTTGATAGTAAATCAACTGTTCAAGCTTTGAAAGCTGAGGGAATAGATGTAAAAATGATAACAGGAGATAGCCAAAATATTGCAAAGGAAGTTGCTAACCAGTTAGGAATAGGAGACAATATTTTATTGGCAACAGATGTTTTTGGAACAGATGATAAAAATATGACAATAACGTCAAAGATGCAAAAGCAAGTAGAGGAAGCTAGCGGATTTGCAGAGGTATTTCCACAGCATAAATATGAAATTGTAAAAGTTTTGCAGTCTAAAGGTCATATTTGTGCAATGACAGGTGATGGTGTTAATGATTCACCAGCACTTAAACAAGCTGATTGTGGAATTGCTGTTTCAGGAGCGACAGATGCAGCTAGAGCTGCAGCAGCACTAATTTTAACTAATCCAGGATTAAGTGTAATAGAGAACGCTGTAAATGAAGCTAAGAAAATATTTTCAAGAATGATGAGCTACATATATTATCGTATAGCAATGACAATTAATATTATGATATTTTCCGTTATTGTAACACTAATTGGAAAGTATCTAATTCATAGAGTTGTTCCAACAGATGGAGATTCTTTTTTTCCATTAACAGCAATAATGCTTGTATCTTTAGCTTTATTAGATGATATCCCAATAATGACAATAGCTTATGATAATGCAGAGATAAGTTCAGGTCCATCTATTTGGAATAAAAAGAGAGTTTTCACAGTTAGTTTTGTTTTAGGAATTATATCTGTTGTTCAAAGTATTGCTCTTGTTGTATGGGCTGATAGAGGTTGGAGTCAGATAACAAGTTTTAGTCAATTACAAACATTAGTATTTTTACAATTAGTTGTTGGGGGACATCTATTACTATTTATAACAAGACGTTCAGGGTGGTTTTTTACAAAGCCATTTCCTCAATGGAAATTATTTTCAGCAATAGTTTTAACCCAAATTTTTGTTGTATTTATGACATATTTTGGCTGGCTAGTTGAATCAATAACTATAAGAGATATTTTATATGTTTGGGGTTATAACATTTTATGGATGTTCCCATTATCTTTTATTTCAATAATTTTAAAAAAGATAAAGTAAAAAAAAGCAGCTCACTTTTATTGTGAGCCGCTTTTTTATTTTAATAACTATTTTTCAACATAAGTTCCTAAATAGTTTAGTATTTTCTTTTTAATTCTTTGAATAGTGTTGTCTATTTTCTTTGGAGTTTCATCTAATGTTTCAGCAATTTCAATATATGAATACTCTTTACATAAATAATAGAACACTTTTTTCTCTAAATCACTTAAATTTTCAACTAAGAAATTTTCTAAAAGTTTAACTAACTCTTTTCCTAAAACAATCTCTTCAGGATTATAGAAGTTTATAGATGGAGCGTTATACTTAGTAACCTCTTCAAATCCAACATACTCTTCTCCCATAACAGCAGAGTTTAAGTTTTGATATTTAGCAGAACTATGTGTTTTTACAGCTGTTATAATCTGTCTTCTAATACATAGATTTGCAAAAGTGTTAAAACATGCGTTTTTTGTTTCATCATAAGATTTAATCGCTTTCATAAGGCCGATATAACCTTCTTGTAGTAAATCGTCTGATTCTGCACCTTTTAAGAAAAATTTACGATTGTTTCTTAAGATTGAAGATTGATACTCGTGGAAAATCTTTTCAGTAGCTTCCTCGTCTCCTTGTTGTGCTAATTTAATGTCTCTAATTTCTATCATGGCTTTCGTCCCCCGACTTTCTTTGATATGTTTCTTACTCTGTAATGATATCAAAAAAGTAAAAGAAAATAAATATTCCAAATTTTTCTTTTTTTATTTATTTTTTGATATATAAACACATTTTTTGAAAATCGGAAAGCTAGTGTTTGCAAGGCGAACTAAATAACTACTATTTTGGTATTTGTTGCAAAAGGAAAAAAATAGTAATTTCTTTGAAATTAAGAGATAATAAATAGGTCAGTTATACGACAGTAAAAAAATAATATTGTAAATATTCAAGGAAAATAAAGGTGTTATAAAAAAAAGTTGACAATATCCTAAAGTGAACAATATCATAAATTCAATTGTTAAAATAATAACAATAAAGATGGAGAAGAGAAAGATATGTATGAAAAAACTATACAAGTAAGAAAAGAAAAGAAGTTAACTCAAAAAGAATTAGCAAAAATGTCAGGAGTTAGTATAAAAACTATAAATCGTTATGAAAATGGAATAAAAATAAGTTTTGATTCTGAGAAAAAAATATTAGAAGCTTTGGATATAGATTTTATAAATTATTGTAATATAAATAATGAACGAAATAAAATGTCTTTTGATAAACAAGCAGAGGAGTATGAAGAATCAAAGTATATAAATCAGAAAAATAGTGTTCTTCAACTTATAAATAAAGGATATCCATATAAAGAAAAAAGAGTTTTAGATTTAGGTGCAGGAACTGGATTTGTCTCAAGAGAGATTTCAAAGTTTGCAAAAGAAGTATATGCAGTAGACATAAGTGACTTGATGATAAAAAAAATAGAAATATTAAATCAAGAAAATAATCTAAAAAATGTGATTCCAGTTAAAGGAGATGCACATAATTTAAAATTTGAAGATAATTTTTTTGATACAGTTATAACTAGATTAACTTTTCATCATTTAAAAGATGTAAAAAAAGCTTTAAAAGAGATAAAAAGAGTTTTAAAGAATTTTGGTGAATTAATTATTGTGGATATTATTACTTCTGAAAAAGATGATGAAGCTGAGTTGCAAAATAGTTTCGATAAAATAAGAGATTTTTCACACAATAAATTTTTGAAGTTAAATGAATTGAAAAAAAGTATAAAAGAGGAGAATTTTTACAATGTAGAAATTGATATCTGGAAAGAAGAAAGAGTTTTTAAGGATTGGATAAAATTAGCAAAGTATAAAGATGAAGGAGAAGTACTTTTTAATTTAATGAAATACTTTGCAATAAATGGCCCAAAGTTGGGATTAGATTTAGAATATAAAGATTTAAAATTAACATTTAAACAAAAAATGGTTTTAATAAAAGTTATAAATATAAAATAAAACACACTTTATAAAAAATATCACGGGAGGAACAATGAAGTACAATTTAGAAAAAGCATTTAAATTTATTGAAGAGAACGAAAAAGAGATGCAGCAGGTATGGATAGACCTTTGTAAAGTAGAGAGTCCATCAATTGATACAGAAGGAGTAAATCAGGCTGTAGAGTTTTTAGGGGAAAAGCTAAATGGGTATGGGATGGAAACAAAGATTCATAAATTTAGTCAAGGTCCAAATAGTATAACAGCTTATTTTAATAATGGAAGTACTGAAAAAGAGATGGCAATTTTAGGGCATCTTGATACAGTACATAAAAAAGGGTTATTTGGAGAAGAGGTTGTTAAAGTAGATATAGAAAATGATATGATTTATGGACCAGGAGTTTTAGATTGTAAAGGAGGAGTAATAGTAGGAACTTTAGTTGCACGTGCTTTAAATTCTATAGGATATGACAAAATGATTAAGTTAGCTTTTTCAGGAGATGAAGAGGTAGGCCATAGATATACATTAGGAGAGGGGAAACAATTCTTTTTAGATGAGTTAAAAGGGTTTAAAGCATGTATTGATTGTGAAACAGGATTTGTTGACGGGAGAGTTGTTGTAGGAAGAAAAGGGACTACAAATTTCAAAATTGCTATAAGGGGAAAAGCAGCTCATTCAGGAAATGAACCGCAAAATGGAATTAGTGCAATAAAGGAAGCTGCATATAAGACAATCAATATAGAAAAAAATAATGACTTTAATTCAATACATTATAATGTGGGAGTGATAGAAGGTGGAACTAGCCAAAATACAATACCTGAATTTTGTACTTTAACTGTTAATGTTAGATTTAGAAAGTTAAGTGATTTAGAAAAAATTAAAAATTTTCTAACAGAAATAACAAATACATCTTTTGTTGAAGGAACAACTGCAGAAATAACTCAAATATCGTTATCTGATCCAATGGAACAAACAGAAAAAAATATAAAATTATTTGAAATATTAAAGAAAAATTCAGAAGAATTAGGATTTGGAACACCGTATTCTTGTTATTTAGGAGGAGGCTCAGATGCAGCTCATAGTGTTACATTAGGAATTCCAACTCTTTGTGGAATGGGAGTAAAAGGATATGAAAATCATACAATAAGAGAAAGAGCAGTATTAAGTTCTCTAGTTGAAAGAGCAAAACTAATTGTAAAAACTATATTAACATTACCAGAAAATTTTGAGGGGGAAAATTAAAATGTTAACACCAGAGCAAAAAAAATCGATAACAGGATGGACATCACTTTTTATATTAATGGTTATGTTTTCAGGATTATTAAAAGACCATGAAACATTAAGAGCTTTTGACTTTAGCTATCTTTTAGGTAAGTTTGGAACAATAACAGATAAAGTTAACTTTACAGGAAAAGGTGGAGATGGGACAAGACAAGGATTTTTAGTGGCGTTAACACTAGCTCCTTCATTAATGTTATCATCTGGACTTATAACAGTAGCTCAAGAGTTAGGGGCATTAGATGCAGCATCTAAGTTTTTTAGTCCAATATTAAGACCGTTAATGGGAATTCCAGGAAGTGCTGGGTTGGCCTTTGTAAGTTCTTTTACTTCTTCAGATGTAGGAGCAATAATGACAAGAGAGTTATATGATGATAAATATATAACAGAGGAAGAAAGAGCAATATTTGTAGCTTACCAATATGCATCATCTGGAGTTGTAACAAATACAATATCAGCTGGAGGACCACTTTTAGGAATTTCATTACTTCCTTTAGGAGGAATTATTATGATTCAGTTTGTGATGAAAATAGTAGGAGCTAATTTAGTTAGATTAATTGTAAAAAGAAGCAGAAAAAATGTTGAATGTGTGGCATAATAGGGGGAAGAAAAGTGGAACAGGTAAAAAATAAGCAAAGTGTTGTAGAGATATTTATGAAAGGAGCCAAAAAAGGTCTGAATATAACTTTAGAGCAAATAGCTCCAGCAATGGTTTTAGCATATGCGTTAATTGTTTTTTTAAGAACAACGGGATTAATGGATGTTATAGCAAAAATTTTAACTCCAGTTATGGAAGTATTCGGTCTTCCGGGAGAAGCTGCATTGGTTATAATAGCAGCCTTCTTTGCTAAAGCTGCAGGAGCGGCAACAGGTTTGATGCTGTTTCAGGAGGGGGTATTAACTCAAGAACAAGCAACAATATTATATCCAGCAGTTATTTTAATGGGGACACTTGTTGGACATTATGCTAGAATAGTTATAATATCAGGTGTTTCAAAAAAGTATTATAAATTATTGTTAATGGTTCCTTTAGTAGATGCTGCATTGGCCATGTTTGTAACAAGAATAATACTGCAAATATCAAGATAAAATAAAAAAAGTATACTTATTATAAGTTGTATGAGATAATTCATACAACTTTTTTTGCTAAGTAGAAAAAGGAGAAAAAAATTGATAAGTAAGAGAGATAAAGAGTTTAGTTTAATAAAAATAGTGGAAAAATGGGGTAATAGATTGCCTCATCCGTTTGTCTTATTTGGAATTTTTATACTAATTATACTATTATTATCGAATGTTTTAAATAAAATTGGGTTTGGTGTAGATGACACGTTAATGTCTAATAAATATATATTAGTAGAAAACTTATTAAGTTTCAATCATCTAAGAGAGCTAATCGAAAAAATACCAGATATATACATAAGATTTCCTTCTTTAAAAATAGTTCTTTTAATGATGATGGCGATAGGATTGGTAGAAAAAGTAGGTTTTTTTAATGCTCTTATGAGAAAATATTTATTAGGAGTACCTAAAAGTTATTTAACAGCAGCTTTAATATTTACTGCAATTAATGCTAATGTTATGTCAGATGCAGGAACAATTTTTGCAATAACAATGGGTGGGATATTGTTTTCATCTGTTGGAAGAAGTCCAAAATTGGGGATAATAGTTGGATTTGCTGCAGCTAGTGGGGGATTTACAGCAAATATATTTGTAGCGGGAACAGATGCTTTACTTGCAGGAATAACTCAAGAAGCACTATTAACCATTGGAAAAGAAGAGGTTATAAATCCATTATGCAACTACTATTTTATGGTTGCTTCTACAGTAGTTTTAACGATAACTTTAACACTTTTTACAGAAAAATTTATTGTAAAATATGTAGATAGAGATGTAAGATTTGAAGATTTAGATAGTTTATCTAAATTTAAGTTAAATATAGATGAAGAAAGAGGATTGAAATATTCTTTTTATTCAATAATAATATTTTTTCTAATAATGATTTTTTTAACGGTTCCACAAAATAGCTTTTTTAGAAATCCTCAAGGATCGTTTTTACCAACATCTCCATTAATGACGTCAATAACAACAATAATATTTTTTCTATTTTCAATTATTGGGATAACATATGGTGTAGGAAAAGGTGCTATAAAAACGTCAAAGGATGTGGCGAAATTATTTCAAGAGGGAGTAATTCAAGCTGCTCCATTAATGGTAACTTTATTATCATCTTCTATTTTTATATATCTTTTAAATAAATCTAATATTTTTAAGGTGTTATCAATAAAAGGAGCGATGCAGTTAAAAGATTTAAATATGAATTCCTATTTGTTATTAATTATGGTAATTTTAATAACAACATTGATAAATCCAATAATGACTTCAGGATCAACTAAATGGGTTTTATTAGCACCAATGGTAGTTCCAATGTTTAGTATTTTAGGAATCTCACCAGCATATGCTCAATTAGCTTTTAGAATAGGAGATTCAGCAACTAATATAATCTCACCATTACAACCAGCATTACCAGTTGTACTTGGATTACTTTACCAATATCAAGAAAAAGATAAAATAGATGGAGAAGAAGGATCAGGATTTGGTAGTGTATTCTCACTGACATTACCATATTCAATAGTTATATTATTTTCATTGATAATTTTATTAACAATTTGGTATCACTTAGAACTTCCAATAGGACCTGGAATTTATTAAATTGTTGTATTTAAAAAATATGTTATAATATACTATACAAATTAAATGTAATAAAAGGTGAGAGATGGAAAAATACTTAGTAGAAAGTTTAAAAACGAGCTCTATTAATTTTGGAATAGAGTCAAAAAGTGAATATCAACATAAACTTTTATCAAATAAAGAGAAAAAGATAGTTACAGATATAAGAAAAGAACTTGAAAATTGTGATGAATTTATAATTTCAGTAGCTTTTATAACAGAGGGAGGGATCTCCTTAATATTAGAGCAGCTAAAAGAGTTAGAGAAAAGAGGAGTTAAAGGAAAAGTTTTAACAGGGGATTATCTAAACTTTACCCAACCAAAAGCTTTAAAAAAACTACTTTCATATAATAATATAGAAGTAAAACTTTTAAGCAATGAAAAGTTTCATGCTAAAGGATACTTTTTTAGAAAAAATGATATTTGGACACTAATTGTAGGAAGTAGTAACTTAACTCAAACAGCTTTAACTGTAAATTTTGAATGGAATTTAAAAGTGAGTTCTTTAGAAAAGGGAAAAATTGCCAATGAGATACTAGATGAGTTTAATAGAACTTTTAATACTCTACCTAAATTGACTTTAGATATGGTTAAAGAGTATGAAGAGATATACGACTTAAATAGAAAGATGGTAAAACTTCAAAAAGAAAGAGCTATAAAAAATATAGAGATTAAACCTAACTTAATGCAAGTAGAAGCTTTAAAAGCTTTTAAACTTTTAAGAGAAAACAAAAATAAAGGATTACTAATAAGTGCTACGGGAACAGGAAAAACATATTTAAGTGCTTTTGATGTAAAAGCAGCAAACCCTAAAAAAGTTTTATTTTTAGCACATAGAAAAACAATACTTGAAAAATCTAAAAAAAGCTTTGAACTTATAATGAAAGATAAAAACATGTGTATATATGGTGAAGATATATTAATAGATAAAGATATAGTTTTCGCAATGGTTCAAACATTGAGTAAGGATAAACATTTAGAGTTATTTTCAAAAGAAGAGTTTGATTACATAGTTGTAGATGAAGTGCATCATAGTGGAGCTAAAAGTTACCAGAAAATCTTAAACTATTTTAAACCTAAATTTTTATTAGGTATGACTGCTACTCCAGAAAGAAGTGATGATTTTGATATATACGCTTTGTTTGATCACAATATAGCTTATGAGATTAGACTTCATGATGCTTTAAAAGAGGAGTTATTATCTCCCTTTCATTATTTTGGAATCTCAGATATATTTATAGATGGTAAAGAGATTGATGAAAAAACATCAGTAAAAAACTTAGTGATAGATGAAAGAGTAAATCATATAGTTGAAAAAAGTAGATATTATGGTTATAGTGGTGATAAACTTCATGGACTTATATTTGCATCAAAAGTTGAAGAGGCTATGGCTTTAGCAGAAAAATTAAATGAAAAGGGTATAAAGAGCAAAGCTTTAAGTGGAAAAAGTAGCGATTTAGAAAGAGAGAGCACAATAGAGAGCTTAGAAAAGGGAGAGCTTGAGTATATAGTAACTGTAGATATATTCAATGAAGGTGTAGATATACCATGTGTAAATCAAGTTATTTTTTTAAGACCAACTGAGTCTTCAATAGTATATATTCAACAGCTTGGTAGAGGTCTTAGAAAAAGTGAAAATAAAGAGTATGTGGTAATATTAGATTTTATAGGAAACTATGAGAAAAACTTTTTAATACCAACAGCTATATCACAAAACAATAGCTTTGATAGAGATTTTATGAAAAGATTTCTAATAAATGGAACAAATATGATTCCAGGAGAGAGTAGTATAACATTTGAGACTATTGTAAAAGAAAGAATTTTTGAAAATATAAATAAAACAAATTTTTCAACTAAAAAAAATATAGAGCATGATTTTAATCTTTTGGAAAAACAGTTGGGAAGAATACCTCTACTTAATGATTTTTTCCAAAGAGATATGATAGAGCCTAGTGTTATATTAAAGTTTAGAAAAGATTATGATGAAATTTTAAAGACATTGAGACCTAAACTATTTTTAGGAGAGCTTTCAAAAATTGAAAAAAATTATCTAACATTTTTATCAAGTATTTTTACTCCAAGTAAAAGAGTTCATGAGATAGTTATTTTAAAAACATTACTATTAAATAAAGATGTGTCTATAGAGGATATAGAAATTATTTTAAAAAGAGATTACTCTTTAGTAGAACAAAGAGAAAATATTGAAAATGCTATGAAGCATCTATCTAAAGATATTTTTACAAGCTTATCTACAATAAAGGAGTTTGAACCTATAATTGAATTAGAAAAAAAATATAGTTTAAAAAAGAGCTTTAAAAGTAGCTATGAAAAAAATAGTTATTTTAAAATGTTAATAGATGATCTTATTGATTATAATTTAAATTATGTTTTAAAAAATTATAAGCAAAGTACAAAAGAGACAATATTAAAATATAAAGAGTACACAAAGCAACAAGCTTTTTGGAATTTGAACTTAGATTTTAATAATGGTTATCAAGTAAGTGGTTATACAATATTTGAAGAGCAAAAAAAAGTAATAATATTTATAACTTTAGATGATTCCTTACCATTTGTAGCATATGATAATGTATTTTATGATCAGCAACGATTCACTTGGTTTTCTAAGAGCAATAGATGTATTAGTAGAAATGGTGTTTTAACAGGAGAGGGAAAGATTGCAAACAACTGCTACACAATAGAGGTATTTTTAAAGAAAAAATCAGGAGAAAATTTCTTCTATTTAGGAGAGGTTGAAAAAGTCTTAAGTTTTAAAGAGAGTGTAGGAAAAAAAGGAGAACCTTTAGTAGAGTATGAACTAAAGTTAAAATATGATATAGATTCAAATCTATTTAGCTATTTTAATTTATAAAATGAAATTGACAAATGAATTAAACTATACTAAAATGTGCATATATAAGAAAATGTAATTTTTCTTAATCTATGTACTTAAAAGGAGGACACAAAAATGTCAAGTTGTAATTCATGCCCATCTCAAGGGTCATGCTCAAAGGAATCTACAAGTTGTGGAATTGTTAATAATCCTGCAAATAAAATAAAAAAAGTAATAGGTGTTATGAGTGGAAAAGGTGGAGTAGGGAAGTCTACAGTTTCAACTTTATTAGTAAAACAGTTAGCTGATCAAGGATATAAAGTAGGTATTATGGATGCTGATATAACAGGACCAAGTATACCAAGATTATTAGGGTTAAGTGGAGAGAGAGCTGGAGGAAAAGGTAATGATATATATCCAGTTGTAACTAAAGATGGAATAAAAGTAATCTCTTTAAATTTCTTAGTTGAAAATGAAAACGATCCAGTATTATGGAGAGGACCAATAGTAGGAAGAGCTGTAAAACAGTTTTGGGAAGATGTTATCTGGGGAGAGCTTGATTATTTAGTAATAGATATGCCTCCAGGAACAGGAGATGTAGCTTTAACTGTTATGCAATCTATTCCATTAAATGGAATAGTGATGGTTTCAGTACCTCAAGATATGATATCTATGATTGTTGCAAAAGCTGTTAAAATGGCAAATCAAATGAATGTAGAGGTAGTTGGAGTAGTTGAAAATATGAGTTATGTAGTTTGTCCAGGTTGTGAAACTAAGATCAAGCTGTTCAATGGAGAGTCAACAGATAGCTTCTTAAAAGAGAACGGATTAGATTTATTAGGAGAACTACCTATGATATCAAGTATTTGTAATCTTTCAGTTGAGGGATATGATGCAAATAAAGAGGAGATAAACAAAATTTTTAGTCCAATTACTAAGAATGTATTAAATAAAATTTAAGTGAAAAAGAGTCTATTTAGACTCTTTTTTTTTACAAAAAAAGTACAAAATATCTTCTATGTAGAAGTTTTTGTGTTATAAATATTTAAATTTTTCATATATTTTTTTTATATTAACTGTGTTAAAATTTACACTAAGGAGGTGATTGTTTTGAATTCTACAAATGTAGGAATACTAAATTTATTATACCATGGGCGTTTTTCTCAAAATGACTTAGCTTTATACTTAGATGTAGACAGTAAAACTTTGGTTAAAAATATATCTCAATTAAATAGTAGTCTAAATGATTTAGGTTTAAATTTGATAGAAGTAAGAGATGGAAAACATCAATTAAATTTAGAAAAGGATCAATGGAGTTATATTTTAAATGCTAAAGAGTTTATGAGTTCAGAGGATATTATAGATTATTTATATATAAAATTTATTTTTAAAGGTTTTATAAATTTGGAATCAGAGAAAAATGAGTTTCAAATTTCAAGAAGTTCTATAAATAGATATTTTTTAGTAGTAAAAAATATGTTAGCAGAAAACAATAGTAGCTATAAATATGAAAATGCTAAAGGACTAAGATTAATTCACTTGTCTCTTCAAGATAAAAATCTATTTTGTAAAAAACTTATAAAACTATTTGTAAAATGTGATTTTATAATATCCCCATCAACAATTTATTACAATCTTTTTAAAGACTCTCAAGTTAATGAACTTTCAGAAAAACTTTATAAAATATTTACTTTTTCAGAAGTTTCAGCGACAAAGTTTATTGTAGCGTTTTCTTTGGCTTTAAAAATTTGTGTAGATACTTTTAATGGTTTTGAATTTGCTGATGATTATGATAAATTAGAGCAGTATGCTGAAATAAAAAAACTAGTAGAAAAAGAGTTGGAAAGTTATTCAAAAGACTATAAACAACAGATTTTCTCATTTTTATTAAATTTAAAAAATAAAGAGAACTTTTTTGAGCAGGGAATAATAGAGCGTGCGAAATTATTGATGAAAGAGTTAAAAAAACAGTTAAATATTGAAAATATTGAAAAAGGATTTAAAGAACTTTTATTGAAAAAGCTTTATATGTCTCTATTTAAATATGAAAATAACATTTTAAAGGTGTATTCTTCTAAACTTAATAATGATGATAAAAGATTGTTAAAAATACTTGATGAAACTTTATTGAAAACAGGGCTTAAGATATATTTTTATGATAAAGTTGTCATTTTGGGTATATTGAAAAAAATCATAATAGAGAAAAATAGAAAAGATATAGGTAATATTTTACTTCTTTTTAACGAGATAATACTACCTCATGATCTATATTTAAAAGAGAACTTACAAAAGCAGATACCACATATAAATATAGATATTATGCCATCTTTCCATTTGAAATTTAACTATTTAAACTGTGTTAATCACTATGATTTAATATTAAGTGATGAGATAACTCAAGACTTAAATGTTGAAAAAATATCGTCGTTTAACTATCTGAAGGTTTTAGAAAAAATAGATAAAAAAGCGATAGAAAAAGGTTTAAATAACTTGGTTTAATATTTAGGTATAAGAAAAGAGGGTGAAGTTATGAATGTAACATCAATACACTTTAAAATCATGTATTGCTTAAGAAGAAATGTTTACTCAACAAGTGAGTTGGCGCAAATTTTAAATATTTCTGAATTTAAAGCTAAAAGATACTTAAAAGATTTAGAATGCTTATTTGAAGAGGAATCTATAGAAAACATTCATAATAAGATTAACAAAGTACCTAAAATAATAGAAAAATTAAGAAAAAAACAGAGTTTCACTCCAGAAGAGAGACAGATGTATGTAATTTTAAAGTTTTTAAAAGCAGATATAATAAATTTAAGTCAAATAAGTGAAGAGATTGGTGTAACAAGAAGAACTCTAACAAATGATTTAAATGAATTAAAGGAGATTTTAGAAAAATTTCATTTAGAGATTAAAAATCTAACTAGATATGGAATTATTTTAGAGGGTAAAGAGAGTGATAAAAGAAGTTTTTTTAATCTATATCTAATAAAAATATCTATAGAACAAAAATATTTGCCAAAGGCTTTTGATGGAATCTTTCAAAAGTTTCAGGAATTGAAAAAAGAGTATAATGTCTATAATATCGTAAAAGAGATGCTTACTTTTATGAATATTCAAGATAATACTTTTGCTTTTTTAAACTTAGAATTAAAATCATATATCTCTATACTAAGAAAAGAGTATCAAGATTTTAGTACTGATATAAAAATTGAAGAGGTTGAAGAGGATAGGAAGTTTAGAGAGTTTTTAAAAAAAACAAAACTTTATACAAACTTTGAGATTAATTTGATAATAGAAACTTCTAGAAAACAGTATAAAGGCAATTTAATGAATCTGTACCCAGAGAAAACTATAGAGGCTGAGAAATTAATTAGATTTATTGGTGAAAGTACGAAAACAGACATTAAAATTACAAAAGAACTTTTAGCAAGGATAATGTTAATAATTATAGTTAGAGATTATAAAATAGAGTTTAATATAAATGAGTTTTATATATTTAATAATGCTATAGGAAAAGCTTATTTAATTCCATATAAAAAGATATCAGAGCTTTTAAAAGAATACTTTGAAGAGATAGATAGTTTTGATTTGGCTAGTTTAGCTATGACTTTTTTAACAAATATCTATTTAGATAATCAAAATAAGATTGAAAAAGCTAAAGATATAGCTATAGTTTATAATTTCTTACATAGAGATATGATAATAGATTTATGTGAGGATATTGGGCTTAAAAGAGATGAACAAATGTATAAGTTAATTTCTACTTTTGATTTTGAAGAGTATTTAATGAAAAATAATCCTAAGGTAGTAATAGCTTTTGAAGATATAGATTTTTCTAAGTATAATATAGAGGATAGATTAGTTGAATTTAATTTTCCTATAACAAAATATGATAAATTAAAGTTAAAACCATTTTTAGAAAATGTATAAGAGGCTGACCTTTATGGTCAGCCTCACTATATTTTTTGTATATATTGTAATTCATTTGATTCAGAATCTTTTAAGTTAAGATTTACCATAAGGTCTTTAATAAAAGTATCTCCTAAAACATATTTTAAAATAGAGTAGTAAGATACTAAAAAAGGTTTATAGTCATGAAGTTCAAATCCAATGGGATTTTCTCTTCTAAAGTATGGAGAAGTAGATTTTTCAATATCCATACATGGAAAATCTGAGTCGTTCATAGCCAAGTAGTTATTCTTTTTAGTTGGAACAAAAATATAAAGTGTATTCTCTTCTTGAATAATTTCTAATGGATATATAGAACACCATAAAGGTTTTGTATCAATAATCTCTTCTAAAGAGAAGTTTTGGTCAATACATATTTTGTGAATAGCACAAAGATGTCTATCAACATGAACACATGAGCAAGTACATCTATCAAAAGTTGTATTTACATGCTCTTCTGGAATAAGCATTCTGTCCTTTTTTATTGAGGAAACAATCTCACTTTCCATCAAACCCTCGGTTTTTAATATAGAAACAGCTTTCGTTAAATTATCATACTCTTTTAAATTCTCGATTATAACTTTTCTAGATTTTTTATTAAACTCATATGGAAACTGCACACAACAGTTAGTTAAGCAGTTAAAACAATCAAAATTTGTTAAATGAAGAAAACTTTCAACATCAACAATAGCTTTATACTCTTTGTTTTTTAAAAAAACAATGGTTTCAATAGTTTTTATACTTTGAAAATATCTGTTTATTCTAATTTTATTCTTTTCAGAAATTATAAAATCTTTATGTAAAAAATAATTCATTAAACTCTCCTAGAATGTTGTTAAATTTTTTAAATACTATTCTAAATTATAGTATAAAAATATAAAAAAACCAAGATAAATATAAAAACGTCTAGAAAAAAATTTGACAAAATAAAAAGGATAAAGTATATAAAAATACTGAAACTAATAACGAGGAGGGGTATTATGAAAAAAATTATGTTAGGGTTATCGTTAGCAACTTTAATATTAACGGGATGTTCTGGAGCTACAACAAAAACTAGTACAAATACAGATGTAGCTTGGAAATATGTTAAGGACTTACCAGTTCCAAAAGGTTATGAGGTACAAAAAGGGGTAGCGGGACCTTTAGCTGGAAACATAGGTGACTATGTAGTTGTAGCTGGTGGAGCAAATTTCCCACATAAATCAGTTCTTGAGGGTGGACCAAAGGTAGTTTATTCAGATTTATATTTAATGAAAAAAGTAAAAAATGGTTTAGAGTTAGTTAAGCATACTCAACTACCAAAAGAGATTGGATATGGAACAGCAATATCTACAGATAAGGGAATCTACTATGTTGGAGGAACATATCAAAGTGGGATATCAAATGAAGTTTTATTTATAACTTTAAATGCTGATAAAACAGATGTTGTAGTTAAAACAATAGGAACGTTACCATTTAATTATCATAGTGGAGTAGCAGTATTACGTGGTGATGATATATATATTGTAAGTGGAAAGCAGGATGGAAAAGATAGTAAGAATTTTTATAAATATAATTTAACAACTGGGAAAACAACAGCTTTAAAAATGTTCCCGGGAACAGAAAGAAGTCAGCCAGTTGGACAAATTTTAAATAATGGTTCAGAGGATCTTTTATATGTATTTGGTGGAGGGACAGGTGTAGCATTTACAGATGGTTATGCATATAACTTTGCTAAAGATACATGGGTAAAAGTAAAAGATGTAGAGTTAAAAAATAAAGGGATATCTCTTTTAGGTGCTAACTCTGTAAAATTAAATAGTAATGAGATGTTAGTAATTGGTGGATTTAATAAGGATGTCTGGGATGATGCAAACCTTAAGTTAGGGTCATTAAAAGGTAAAGAGCTAGAAAAATACAGACATAACTATTTTACTATGGATCCACAAGATTTTAATTGGAATAAAGAGATGTTAGTATATGATGCAACTAATAACACTTGGAAATCAATAGGTCAAGTACCATTTATTGCTCCATGTGGAGAAGGTCTTGTAAAAATTGGAGAGACAATCTACTCGATAAATGGAGAGATAAAACCAGGTGTTAGAAGTGAAAGAATTTATCAAGGAACTATAATTAAAGACTAGTAAAAAGTATACAAAAGTTAAGAAAAATATAAAAAATAATCAAATAACGAACATAAGTTGAGCAGTTAAAAGTTCGACAAAATAAGAGATTTAATATATAATTCAATTACTGAACTTTTAATGCTCATCAATTTTCTCTCAAATTGATGAAAAAATTTTCTAATTTAGATAAGCAGGTACATTCCCAGTACCTGCTTATTTATTTTTTAATATTTATTAATAAAAAACAGGAAAAAAGAACCACAGTCAGTAGTAACTATTAAGAATTTAAATGGGAGGGGGAGATACTATGATTAGTTCACTATTTAAAAGCAAAAAGGTTGTTGAAGCTGAAAAAGATCAAAAGATTATGGAGAAAGAGATAAAAAGGTTATCTTTAGAAATTGTAAAAAAAGATGGTTTTTTAAAATGTAAAAATGATTTGTTTATCTCTAAGGAAAAAGCTGGTAAAAAAGTTTATGATTGGGAAAAAATGGGAGATGAACTAAAGAAGTATCATGAGGAGAACATAGCTCTGAAAAAAGAGTTGGAAAAAATAAATAAAATACTATCTATAGACTGTGTAGAAAATCACTACCTTATTAAAATAGAAAAGTTTTTATCTGAAATTAGATTTTCAGAATCAGTAAATAATTTAAAGCTAAATGGAGTGCTTTATGTTCAGTGCTTAAATGACTATATAATAGAAAGTTTAGTTGAAGATGAGAAGTTAAGAAGTGAGATTTTAAAAAGATATAAAAACTTTCTAAATGGGATTATGAATTGGGAATTAAAAACTAATCTATTAAAAGGTGAGAAAATTACAAAAATTTACTCAAAGTATAGAAAGGTTATAAATATATTAAACGAAAAAACAATTTGTTACATGGATGAGTTAAACCATGATATTCTTGACAGATTAGTAGAATCTGGTTACTCTCAAGAGGAGATAAAAACTTTAAAAGATATATATGATGATTATGAGAAAAAGTATCTTGTAAAATAATAGAAAATAAAAAAATGGTAAAAGAAAATTTTACCATTTTTTATTTACTTTTTATTTTCATCTCTAATAATTCTACCATCCATAATCTCTATAACACGATCACACATATCAGAAATACGTGAGTCATGAGTTACAATAATAAAAGTTGTTTTAAATTTAAGATTTATTTCTCTAAGAAGTTTATAAATCTGTTTACTACTTTCAGAATCTAGATTTCCTGTAGGTTCATCTGCTAAAATAATATCAGAGTTATTCATAAGAGCACGGGCAATAGCCACCCTTTGCTGCTGACCTCCAGAGAGATTACTAGAGTTTCTATTTATAAAATCTTTTAGTCCAACATATTCAAGAAGTTCAAGGGCTCTCTCTTTATCCTTTTCAGTGTCATAACCATATTTTATCCAAGTGGGCATTAAAACATTTTCTAAAACAGTAAATTCAGGAAGTAGAAAGTGAAACTGAAATATAAAACCAATGGATCTATTTCTAAAGTTAGCCATTTCATTATTAGTGAAGTGTGAGATATTATCTCCTCTAAAAAGTATATCTCCAGAAGTGGGTTTATCAAGAGATCCTATTATATTTAATAGAGTACTTTTTCCACTACCACTTTGACCTATTATTGCAGTAAACTCACCTTCATAAAATGTTAAATTTATATTATTAAGAACTTTAGTAACTATTTTTTCACCATAAGATTTATCGATGTTTATAAGTTGTAAAACCTCTCTATTCACCTTTAATCACCTCTATAGGACTAAGTTTCATACATTTTCGTGCTGGAATAATACCTGAGATTATACCAGAGAGCGTTGAGATAAATATTATTAGTACAAGTTTTTCAGGTTGGACAATAATATTGAAGTTAGGCTGTGCTAAATTAACATAGAACTCTATTACACCTAAACCAAAAAAGAGACCTAAAATAGATCCTAAAAAACCGATTAAAGCTCCTTGAATAATAAAGAGATAGCCAGTTGAGCGGTCTAAAGCTCCCATGGCTTTAAGAATACCAATCTCTTTCATCTTTTGTAAAACAGTGACTAAAAGTACACTAGCAATACTCATAGATGTAGCAAGTGTAACAACAACTTGAATTATAAAACTTGTACTACTTTGAGCTTTTAAAGCTTTTAAAATATTGTCAGCATCTCTAGTCCAAGGGACAACTTCAAGGTTTGGATACTGCTTTTGGATGATTTCTCCTAGATTTGGAGCATCAAAAACATCATCTATTTGAATATTTATATTTGTAACATTTCCTTTTTTATTAAAAATCCTTTGAGCTTTATTAAAATCCATTATAACAAGAGAGGTATTTGAGCCTACATTTTCCAAATCAAAGATTCCAGAGATTCGAACGGTTTCTAACTTTCCATTGGGAAGAGTAAGTTGCATAACATCCCCAGCTTGAAGTTCATAGTTTTTAGCTAAACGAGTTCCAATTAAAATATTGTCAGAGTCAATTACTGGTGAACCAGATGTAACCCTTCCTATTATATTATAAAGTCTATCTCCAGAGTTTAAATCCATTCCCTTTATCATAAGTGAGGTAGTTTTTCCATCTCTAGTGTAAAGAGCATTTCCCTCAATAGTTGGAACAATAACTTTAATCTTTTCAAAAGTACTAAGATAATCAATAATCCCTTGAAACTCTTCAATTTTATTTTTAGTCGTTGGAAAGTTCCCATAAACAATTGGGCTATCCTCTATAAGGAGAAGTTTATCTCTCATATTTCCATCATCAATATAGATATGTGGAGAATCTCCAAGAATTCTTTGTATAAGACTAGCCTGTAAAGAGGTTATAAGAGAAGCTATAAAAATCTGTATGGCAACTCCAAGGGCAATAGCGGAGATAATAAAAAGAGATTGCCCTTTATTGTGAGTCATAAAATTGATACTAACTCTAAATTCATATCTCACTTTTCATCACTCCTTAAGTTTATATTTATTTAAGATTCAAAAATTGGAGTTACTCGAATATTTTCAGTTATATTTTTAGGTGATAAAACAATATCATCATTTTCTAACCCACTTATAACAATAAATCCATCAATTACAGGAACTCCTTGAACTTCAACTAGTTTAGATTTACCATTTTTTAATAGATATACATAGGTTTTATTTTTTTTCTGTATAGTATATACCCCTTGTAAAAGAACGGCATCTTTAAAGCTTTCCCCTTGAATTATTGTATTAACAGTACTATTAAAAAGAAATTCAGGTAGAGTTTTATCAATATCCCCTCTAACTTCAAGAGTGCCATTTGTTTCATCTACATTGATACCTATATAGTAGATGTTTCCAGAGGAAAATTTAGTTGTATCAGCATAGGGATATATTTTAATAGGTGAACCAAGGGTAACTTTATTTATATATTTTTCATCTAAGTTTATACTAACAACTTTTTCATCATTAGATGAAATTTGAAACATACTTGTATATGGAGCAACAGTTTGACCAACTTCAACATTTCTAACAGTTATAAAACCATCATAAGGAGCAGATATATAGTATTTTGAAAGGTTATTTTCTAAAGATTTTAAGTTACTTTCAGCTGAATTTGTATTTTCTAGTGCACTTTTATAAGAAGCACCTTCATTTTGAAAGGTATTAAAATTAATTTGAGCATCTTTTAGGGTTTTTTCAGAGTTAATAAACTCCTGTTTTTTTGAATCAAACTCCAATCGACTTATATATTTCTTTTGATAAAGTTTTTCATGGTCTAAAAACTCACGTTTACTAATATCATAGTTAATTTGAGCTGACTTTAATTGAGCCTTTGCATTTTCTAAAGATACACTACTAACTACTTCTAAATCATATTTAGATTTTTCATAAAGTGCCTTGGCTTTAGCTATATCAGCTTCAATCTCTTGAGTATTAAGTTTAGCTATAATACTTCTTTTTGTCACTGGTTGTCCTTCACGGATATATATATTTTCAATAACTCCATTGATACCAGAGGTAAGAACGGAGAAGTTTTTAGCTTGTATAGTTCCAGTAACAAGTATTTTTTCAGTATAATCTTGTTTTTTTGCTTTTACAGCATCTATTTTAGTGCTTCTAAAGTAAAAGTATAGAAACACTAGTATTAAAATAGTTGAAACTGTGAGATACATAATCCATTTCTTTTTCACTTTATTCCTCCAATCTGTAGTTATTATTTAGTAAATACGGTGAACAATAACTCTTTCATTTTTTCCCAGAGGAAATATTAAAGTCAAATAACTATTTTGTTATAAAAACAGGAAAAAAGAACGGCAAGTAGTAAATGAGAGTAAAAGAAAAGCCAAGTAAATAAAGTATTAGTTCTAGAATAAAAAAACATGAGGTGAGAGCAGTGGAAAAGGAAAAAGTAATGGAAAAATTTAAAAAAGTTGATGTGAAGTATGTAGGTATAGGTGTTCTTATTGCTATTTTATTATATTTTATAGTTGATTATATAGTTGCTAAGAGAGAGGATAAGATATATTATGGTGTTTTAGAGATGGATAAGATAAACGTTTCTTCTGAAATTCCTGGAAAGATAGAGGTTTTGTATGTTGATGATGGATATGTGGTAAAAAAGGGACAGGAACTTGTGGCAATAGATGATAAAGAGAACAGATTAAAGGTAGAGAATAGTGAGATAAACTTAAAGTCTTCAGAGAATCAATTACAAAAAACTTTAGATGGAACAAGAGAGGAGCAGATAGCTGCTCAAAGAGAGGTTGTTAAGCAGTTAGAAACTCAAGTAGATCAAGGAAGAAAAAACTTAGTTACTTTAACAAGTAGTTTTAAATTTGCAGTTTCAAATTTAGAAAATAAAAAGAAGATATATAGTGACACAAAAGATCTTTTTAATAAAAAATTTGAAAGTCAGTATAACCTAGATGTAGCTAGATTAAACTATGAAAATGCTCAAAACCAATTTATTACAGCTCAAAATAGTTTAGAAAATGGAAAAGAGGCTCTATTGGGGTATGAAGCACAGAAAAAGGCAGCAGATGAAAATTTAAGATACATGATAAATGGTTTTTCTAAAAGAGATGTTGAATCAGATAAACTTAAAATTCAATCATCTGAAAAGGGATTGGAGTTAGCTAAGGTATATGCAGATAAAAATAAACTTGTATCACCAATTGATGGATTAGTTGAAAGTGTAAATTTAAAAATTGGAGAGGTTGTTAATCCAGGAATTGCAGTTGTGACAATGTTAGATATGAATAATCTTTGGACAAAGATATATGTTCCTGAAAAAATTCTACCTTTAATAAAGTTAAATCAAAAAGTTACAGTTAAAAGTGATTTTATAGATAAAGACTATGAGGGAGAGATAGTTTATATAGCTTCAGATTCAGAGTTTACACCAATGAATATAGTTACTAAAAAAGATAGAATGAAATTAGTTTATGAGATAAAAGTAAAAGTTTTAAATAATGATGGTGGATTAAAAAGTGGAATGCTTGTGGGGGTGGACTTAGGACTATGAACAAGGAAGAGGTAAATAAAGATGAATACTCTATAGAGATAAAGGGGTTAACTAAGAAGTTTGATAAATACGTAGCTGTTGATAATCTTTCATTTTCAATACCTAAGGGAGTTATATTTGGTTTTTTAGGACCAAATGGTAGTGGAAAATCAACAACTATTAGAATGATATGTGGTGTTTTAACTCCAACTTCTGGAGAGGGAAAAGTACTGGGATATGATTTAAAAAGCAATCCAGAGAAGATAAAATCTAAAATTGGGTATATGTCTCAAAAGTTTAGTCTTTATGAGGATTTAACAATAGAGGAGAATCTAACTTTTTATGGGGAGATATACTCTATTCCAAAGGAGCGTTTAAAGGATAGAATAGAAGAGATTATAGTTATGTTAAATTTAAATGAAAAAAGAAAAGTTTTATCTAAAAATCTTTCTGGTGGTTGGAAGCAAAGATTAGCACTAGGGTGTGCAATAATTCATAAACCTGAGTTACTTATATTAGATGAACCAACAGCTGGAGTTGACCCTGTGGCAAGAAGGGAGTTTTGGACAACTATAAAAGATTTGATAAAAGATGGGGATATAACAGTTTTAGCAACAACTCACTATATGGATGAGGCTTCTGTTTGTGATATAATCGGTTTTATTTTTGAGGGAAAACTAGTTACAATAGATACACCTGCAAACTTATATAAAAAATATAATACAGATAATCTTGAAGATGTATTTATAATATATGTAAAAGAGCTTTCACACAAAGAGGTTATCTCATCCTTTGATCAATTGAAAAAAGATAATGGGAAAAAGGAGGGGAAACTATGATTAATGTAAATAGGACTCTAACTATTGCCAAAAAAGAGATAATACACATTAAAAGAGATAGAGCTAGTCTTGTAATAGCCTTAATACTTCCAATTTTTTTACTATTACTATTTGGATTTGCAGTTAGCTCAGATGTGGATAATTTAAAACTATCAGTTTATGATGGAAGTAAAAGTATTGAAAGTAGAGAGCTTATTAGTAGTTTAAATAACTCAACGTATTTGAAAGTTTATGAGTATGTTGATACTCCAGATGCAGTTGAAAAAAGTTTAGATTATGGAAGAACAAAAATAGGTGTTATTATCCCAGACTATTTTACAACTAGGTTACGAAGAGGAGAGCCTACAGATGTGCAGTTTTTAATAGATGGTTCAGATCCATATATTGCTAAAACTGCATCATCATATTCAGCTCTTATTGTAAATCATCACTCTCAAGAGCTACAAAAGAATGTGATAAAACCAAAGGAGAAAGGACAAGGCATAAAGCCATTTAATCTATTACTATATAATCCAACTTTAGAGAGTAGTAAGTTTAATATTCCAGGAATAATAGGGTTGATTTTACAAAATATAACAATAATGCTCACTGCCTTTTCCATTGTTAGAGAGAAGGAAAAGGGAACTATGGAGCAACTTATTATGACTCCAATAACTCCTTTAGAACTTGTAATAGGAAAGATAATTCCATATGTTTTTATAGCTTTTTTTGAACTAGATATGACTTTAATTCTTGGAAAAATAATATTTGGTGTGGATATAAAGGGAAGTTTAACGCTACTTATAACTTTAGGAACAATATTTTTAACATCATCTTTAGCAATAGGTATTTTTATCTCAACAGTATCAAATACCCAGCTTGAGGCTATGCATCTTTCACTAGCTTATCTTTTACCAAGCGTTATATTATCAGGTTTTGTGTTTCCAAGGGAAGCTATGCCAAAAATAATATATTTTATAAGTTGCTTTATTCCATTAACATATTTTAATGAGATATTGAGAGGGATAATTTTAAAAGGTGTTGGGTTTAAAGAACTTCTTCAACCAATAGCAGCTCTTATGGGTTTGATTATTGTAATAATTATAGTCTCAATAAAGAAGTTTAAAAAGACACTAGATTAACGGGAGGAAGGGCATAATGAAGTTAAAAATATTGATGATGTTTACAATGACACTCTCTCTTTTTGCTAAAGTTATAACAATAGATAAAGCTATAGATTTAGCTATAAAACAGGGAGAGGAGGTAAGTATATCCACAAAAAGTTTGAATATATCTCAAAAGGAGTTAAACTCTGCATTTAAAACAGCACTGCCAAATCTTTTTTATGTAGGTGGTTATTTAAAAACAGATGGTGCATTTTTAGAGAACACACCTATACAAACAGCTAAAAGTGGATATGTTAATTTTATTGGTCTATCTCAACCTATATTTCAAGGGGGAGCTATAACAGCAAAGATAAAAAAAGCTAAAATAGAGGAGAGAAGGGCAGCATTAGCTCTTTTAAAAAATATAAGAGATACAAGATTAGAAGTGATATCTATATATACAGGGATACTTTCAGCTAAAAATAGTTTAGAGGCTTATAATATCTCAAAAGAGCAGTTAGATGAGGCTTTAAAATATGAGAAAGAGAAGGAGAAAGTTGGAAAAACAACAAAGGCTGATCTTTTAAAGGCTGAATATCAACTTTTAGATATGGAAGCATCTATTTTAGAGGTTCATAACCAGATAGAGATTGGACTTTTAACATTAAAACAAAAGTTAAATCTTTCAAACTCTGAGAGTATAGATGTGGAGAACTTCTATATAGATGGAAATATATTAAAGAATATAGATTATGACAGTGATTTAAATCAAGCTTTAACATCAGGGATAGCAGCAAATTTTGCTCAGTTAAATGTAAGCGAAGCTGATGTAGAGAAGATGTTAGCAAGATCTGAGATGTTACCCCATGTAAAGGGGTTTGTAGGAAAGGAGTATGTCACTGAAGACCACAGAACTGAGAACTCTTGGGGTGGTGGAGTAATTGTAAATTGGAATATATTTCAGTTTGGAAAGGATTATGATAATTATGAAGCTGCACATATAGGTGTAGAAAAATCAAAATCTCAGGAGAGATTAGCTCAAAATGATATTAGAGTAAATGTGAGATCAGCATATTTAGATATGGTAAAGCTAACAAAATTAGAGCGAGTTTATTTTAAAGCTTTAGAGGAAGCAGAGGAGAATTATAATAGAGATAAAATTAAATTTCAAAAAGGAATGATATCTATTTTGGATTTTCTTATTTCTCAAGAAGTTTTGACAACATCAAGAGTAAAGTATGAAAATATAAGGCTAACTTTATATAACTCTTTAGAGAGATATAGATCGCTATTAATATAAAAAAACACAGGTTTTATCCTGTGTTTTTTTATTAAAATATTATTATTCACCAGTTGTTTTACAATAAACATCAAGTTTGTTGTATGGAATCTCAATTCCCTCTTGGTCAAATCTCTTTTTAACAAGTTCTTGTAAATCAAAGAAAACATCCCAGTAATTTTCTTTCTTAGCCCAAACCCTCATTGTGAAGTCTAAAGAGCTTGAGTTATGCTTACTAAGTCTTACAAAGATATCTTTATCTTTAAGAATTAGAGCATGGTTTTTAGCTATATCAGTTAATAGTTCTTTAACTTGATCAATAGATGTGTCATATGAAACAGAGAAAACACAGTCTACTCTTCTTTCAGCATTAGCTCCAGCGTTAACAATAACCTCTCCTGAAAGTTTACCATTAGGAACAACAACAAATTTGTTGTCTACAGTGTGTAAAACAG
>ERZ772855.42-NODE-42-length-153482-cov-17.335052_pt1 | contig 153482 bp, 126 predicted proteins | sample MGYA00511900_ERZ772855 | MGnify/ENA primary metagenome ERZ772855 (study PRJEB29015, sample SAMEA2737701) | human gut metagenome | biome: human gut; feature: human-associated habitat; material: faeces | place: China | collected 2012 ... | reverse complement strand
CGCAGCCTAGACCTGTATCCTATTTAACAACGTCCAACAATCGGGGCGCAGTTCATTTTGCCAGGAAGGCCCCCATTCGTTATCTACGCACTCCGCTCACACGTGCCCCTATCCCATACATATTCCCGGCATAAATCGAATTCCCTCGATTCCTGATATGGAACCTGACACTTATCCTGAGAGCTCCCTAGTCGTCGACGCTCAGCATACCTTCATGCATCGTGTAGATATGGTCGGCGATCTGGTTGAGCTCGTCGCTATGGTGGGATGCGATGATGACGGTATTGCCCTTGTCGCGTTGATGCCGCATCTCCGCAAGGAACATCGCCACCGATTCCTGATCCAATCCGTTCGTCGGCTCATCCAGCACAATCAGATGCTGATGCTCCATCAGCGCCTGTACGATGGCCAGTTTCTGACGCATGCCCAGCGAATACGATTTCACCGTGCTGTCGGCATGCTCCAATAGGTCGAACAGTCTCAACAGCCGTTCCGTTTCCTCCGGGTCGAAATCCCTGTTGATGCCGGCCAGATACTTCAGATTCTGCATACCGGTCTCCTGCAACACGAACCCTGGATTCTCGATGATCACGCCCACGGAATCCGGCAGTTTCCGGTTGAATTCCACCGTTTCGCCATTGATGGTCACCGTACCCGCATCAAGCCGGATAAACCCGCAGATCGCACGAAGCAGCATGGTCTTGCCTGACCCGTTCGGCCCTACCACGCCATAGATCCGCCCACGCTCGAAACCTACGCTCACATCACGCAGCACGGCCTTGCCCTTGATGGTTTTCGACACGTGATCAAGATTGACATACATGATTGCTCTCCTTACGAGATGAATGATTCAAATGATTTCCAGCCGATTGAACAGCACGTAATTGGCCGCGACCAGCACAATGGTCAGAATGACCAGCACCACACCCCAATTCGGCACAAGCAGTGAGGATTTCACAAGCCAACGCATCACCGGCGTGCAAGACAACGGCGCAAGGACCATCATCGACGCCGCAAGATAGCCATAGGCGCGATTCCCACCGAGATAGCCGAGATTGATGGTCAGAACCAGCACCAACAACGTCCACCCCGCGCACACGGCACCAAGCGCCAACGGCGCACGCGACGCGTAGACCACACGAAACGCCACGATCAGCTGCACGCCTGTGTAGGCGAGACAGTACGCCAACACTATGGCGCAATATCCAAGGAATCTTGGCAGTCCGCGGCGGCGACGCACATACACCATCGTCTCGGGAACGCTGAGGTACGTCGAAGGCTGTTCCAGCAGTAGCGCCACACCGAACACCATGAATCCGATGGCATACATGTTGCCTTCCAAATGGGAGGACGCCAGGTCAAAATCAGGAACGCGGAACATACCCATGAAGACCCGGTAATCCTGACCGCTCGTATAGAAGCGGTACATCATCACCGCGTATACAAGTGCAAGCATCAGGCGGATGCCGTTGCCTTCGCGCACTATCTGGACGATCCGCTTCCAAGCCATCATGACAGCCCCAATCTGTCGCTACGGTTGAACGCGACCACGTTTGCCAGCGCCATGAGCATGCAATAGCCGATGAAAGGCGCAATCCGCCGAACAAACACCACCGCCAGGGAATCGCCGATTGGATACCAGAAGTAGAAGGCGTATCGGGTCAGGTCGCCGGGCATCGGCTTCAGACAGAAATCGGCGATGATGGGTATGGCGATGACTGGCGGCAGAATCTGCCCCCACGCTATACCCAGGTTCATCAACAGCCATACCAGCAGTGCGACCGATGCATTCATCATGAGCAGTTGCAGCAGCATGATCGTGCATAACGACCATTGCCCAAGATCGTTCATGCCCTCTTTGAGCATATTCGCCACGACAAAAAGACCCCAAGCGGCTACGGACACGGCACCTGAAACGAATACCAGCCAGAAGGCGTTCAGATGGAATTCATCTCGCGGGTTCCGACGCACCCGTTCGAACGCGCCGAAACGTGCGCAACCCATGCAGAACAATATGAGATTCGCAGGCAGAACCACACGCTCCGCAATCTCCACCATGCAACCCCGGTACAACACCAGCAACGGCATGGACTGCTGCAGCACCGACAGATAGTATGCCGATCCGCAGGCCACCGCAATCCACATGAGACGTCTCGCACGCACGGAAACACGCCTGATCGGCACAAACAGGTCGTTAATCATGGCGTTTCCTTTGCAACCAGCACAATGCGGCGACCATCGCCGGAAGGCCGACCAGAGTCATGGCGATGCCGATAAGATTCGCAACGTTGGCTCCGGGTGTTTCGAAGCCATCAAGGCCGAGATAAAGGATAGGATTCAGCTCCTCCACATGGCTTGAGAAAGGACATATGGAGGGAAGCTGGATTATCCCCGGAAGCATCCACCACAGCAGCAGGAAGGCGACCGGCACCAGCACTTCCACGTTCCGATGCCTCACGAATGGCGAAATCGCAACAGCCAAGCAAGCGAACAATCCCGACAGCGCTGCCATCAGCAATCCGACGACGACAATACACAGCACCTGGTTGAACCGATATATCGGGTAAATCCATCCATTCGCTGAAATCAGAATGAACTGGAAGCTCGCAATATCGGCATCCGAACTCTCCACGCCATCGATAAACGACAGACGGGGATTTCCCGCAGCGGCAAGCAGAACATCGATGACGTAGGGAAGCACGCCTCCCAAAGCTCCCAGCAGAAAACCCGAGCACAAGGAGGTGCGTTCCACGACGCCATAGCTTGAACGGGCTTGCAGGAACGTCAATCTGCCGCTGCGACGTTCCACGGCCAGCGTGCTTCCTCCGGCCAACGCAGCCAGGAATGGGAACAGAAACTGATATAGCGTGGTCCCGCTGCCATATGTCGAGAACAATAATGTCTCGTCCAAAAACGTCGGCTGATGATATGGCAGCCTGTATCCCGCATGCCGCATCGTCCACCACTGGAACACGGCCATGAATACCGCCAGCGCCAACACCAGCAGGAAACGGATGCTCAATAACCCGCGTCTGATCTGCTCGCAAAGCAAGGAACCATTGACCATTCTCACACAACCTTCTCCAACGATTCGACGATTGGAGGCACAAACATCATGTACCTCCAACAATCGATTTCAGACAGAATCCGGGCTCCACGCGCCCCAGGCCTGAGTCGCATCACTGTACTTAGCCGTATTCTGCAGCCTGAGATGAATCTGGCACGGCTTGTATCCATTATTTTCAAAAGCATGTTGACTGATTTTTCTTGACTGGCCAGTTGTGAAGTTCACCGTACTCGATTTCACATCGTTATTTGAATAGCCTAGTGCCCAAGCCCGAATCGTACGATTCTTTGTAACGAAGTCAGCTTTGATATACGCATAGGATGAATCCTGCTTCTGCCGATTTGGAGTATCTGATGTCTCCCAATTCTTTAAGTATGCGCTCCATGCGGTATCGCCATGATTGTTGGCCATGGCAGGAGCCGCGAAACAGCACATAGAGGCAACAGCAGCGAAAAGCGCCACACAGCATCTCATTATTCTGCTCATACGTAACGATTTCATCATCGGAACCTTCCTTCTGCGATGTCTTGCAAAGCCGAGTGCCTTGCGGAATCCACTGTAGAGAAACTGCATTGGGAGCCATAGGTCGTCTGCAGATAACTGCAGAAACCGCTGCACCACGAAACGGCCGACCGACGCACCCCGAACAACGCGATACACTGCAACCATGGCACTCAGGGGGAATACGAACATTCGCAGCATACGCATCGGTGTGCTCGACAACGATGCCTGCGCATTGAATTACATCATGCTGATGCTCAAGCGGCTGGACCATCGAAATGGCATGAAGCTGGATCTTTGGTCTACGACCTTTCCAACGCGTGCACTGCAGGAATGCCGGCATGGCTTGCAGCACACAGACATCCTATTGCTCGACATGGCCTTGAATGGCGTCACAGGTCCGCAGATCGCGCAATTGCTCCGTCGCGCTTCACCCACCACAGCGGTCATCGGCATGACCTCATACGAACCGGAACTGTACCAGGCAGAGGCAACGCAAGCCGGCATCACAACGATATTGGACAAGACGACGATTGCCGACGATTTTCCCGAGGCAATCGCCGCCGTATTGAATGCTCCCCCGGAATCTTGCGAAACCTCACCCGCATCATACGGAACCGAAGCTCCGCTGCCGAAACTCACCGACGCCGAGCAACGGATTCTTATGCTCAGCGCATCGGGACTGAATGCGAAACAGATCGCGGCACGTCTGGGCATCTCCGTCGACACCGTCTTTTCGCATCGACGAAACATCAAGACGAAATTCCACATCTCCGATTGGCATGACGTCATCGCGCAATGCCGGAACAGGCATATCATCTGAATAATGCTGCCAGCGGCCCGAATCGAGGAACCTATGAAGCACCCCACCACACTCCGCCTTCCTTGCCGCACTCCAATGCCACGTACCGCACTCGCCGCGTTCACCTGCCTGTTCGGCCTCGCCGCCGTCATCGTTATGGGCGTCGACTGGTCTCTCAATGCCGCACAATGGCCGAAATACCTGTGCTGCGTCATTATCACCGTCCTAAGTACGGCATGGTTCGCGTTCGTGCCGGATCATGGCTGCTATCTGGTCATAGCCATGAGCGTGGGCGATTTTCTTGTCGGCGGAACGGCTTTCGCTCCAGTTCTGCTATTGGCCTTGCTCGCCATGGGCTCGATCGGATATGCGAACCTTATCGAAGGCGTTTTGGCGGGCATCGCGCTGCTCGCCGCCGCTCTTTTCTCCCCCTATGCCGTTGCTTTTCCCACAATCGACAATAATCTGCTCTCCTTCCCCTGCCTCATCGCGTTGACGCTATGCATCAGCATGCTCATTCGCAGGAATGGGGAACGGCAACGCCAACTGCAGCGGGAACAGGCTCTGCTGGCCAACGCGGGAATCGCTCAACGCCTGCACGACTATACGACGAATGATCTGGGAGATATCGTCATGATGGCCGATCACCAGCTCGCAACATGTGACGACGGGCAACGGGAAGTGTGGACGAATGTCAGGAAGCTTGCGCTTGATGCGCTGGCGCATACCAGAAAAGCCATCCTCACGCTCGAAAGCAACAGGCCGGCGGCCGGGCAGAACGACGGCACCAATCAAGACGACCATGAATGGCGGACTCTGCAACAACAGGCCAACGACATGTCTACCGAATCCAGTGGGCTCTCCGAACTCGACGAACTCATCACCGTATGCCGAGGCAATCTGGCGGCGAACGGGTGTGCCGGAGAGGTGCTCCGTCTCGGCGTGGAGCCTACGTCAATCGATGGCAAGACTGCACCGCTTATCATCGGACTCGTACGTGAGCTTTTCGGAAACATCGCCAAGCATGCCGACGTTTCCGGCGGATATACCATGCTGATCCACTGGGCCGACGCCGCTTTCGTGATCGAGCTTTCCGACGTTCCGAAACCGAGTGCCGATGCCGGTCTGCGGTCCGGTCTAGAACGATACCGTCGGACCATCGAGTCGATGCAGGGGCAATGGAACGTCGAGAGTGCGGACGACCATTGGAGCATCCATGCAGAGGTTCCGTATCGGCGCACAATCTGTTGACACCCATAGAACACGATTGAGAAAGTCCTGGAAGTCGCCCGACACTCAAACTGGGCCAATTGCCCCAATCTACCGACGCTTACGGGGCGCTCACCGTCGGTGGTTTGAGAACGCCGGCTTGGGATTGGGGAAACTCCCCGGAATCTTTGTCAGAACAGACGCAGGGAGTCGTCCTCCACGCCCTTCATCTCCTCGTAATCGAGGATCAGGCAGCGGAAGCCACGGTCCTCGGCGAGTACGCGGGCCTGCGGGGTGATGGTCTGCGCGGCGAAGATGCCACGGACCGGAGCAAGCAGCGGATCGCGGTTGAGCAGTTCGCAATATCTGGTGAGCTGCTCGACGCCGTCAATACCGCCGTTGCGTTTGATCTCGATGGCCACATGCGTGCCTTCGGCGTCGGTGGCCATGATGTCGACCGGGCCGATGGCGGTCGGATATTCACGACGTACGAGCTTCGCTCCCTTGCCGATACGTTCGATCTGTTCGGCCAGATAGCGTTGCAGATGATTCTCGACGCCATCCTTGGTAAGTCCCGGGTCCTCGCCCAGATCGTAGGATTCGTCGGAATAGATGTGCTGCAACGTCACCTCAAGCACGTCGTTCGACTTGTCGGCCGAGGCTCGGATGACTTTCTGTGGCACGGCGGTGTCGACGTCATCGTCGGCATTGTCGGGCGTGATGTCCTTGATGGTGCAGGGCGCGGCCATCCAGTTCAGCGGCTTGTAGGAGCCGAGTTCGGAGAAGATCAGCAGGCTGTTGTCCGCCTTGATCAGCAGCACGCGTTTGGCAAGCGGCAGGAAGGCGTTCAGTCGTCCGGAATATTCGGCGGAGCAGTCAGCAACAATAATTCGCACGAGGCACTACCCTACCATGACCGGATGTGGGCGAGCGGAACCCCGCATACGCAAAGCGGCCTCCCGCCTCGATTGAGGAGGAAGGCCGCTTGCAATCACGCTGCCTGAAAGGGATTACTCGGCGCGCTTGACGTCACGTCCACGCTCGACCGCAACGGTGAGCTTGTTCGAGTCGAAGGAGATGAAGCCGTCGGTCACTTCGAAGGAGTGACGTTCGCCTTCCGGATCCACCACTACGATGGTTCCTTCCTTGATCACGGTCAGCACAGGCTCGTGGTCGGGCAGGATGCCCATTCCGCCCTCAGAGGCCGGAATGGTAACGGACTTCGCCGTACCGTGCCACACGGGGTGGTCGGCGGCGACGATGTTCACCTGCATGATCGATCCGGCCATCACGCACCGAATTCCTTCTGCATGTCGTGCCACTTCTTCTCGAGATCCTCGATGCCGCCGATGCCGGAGAACGCCTGCTCCGGAACGTCGTCATACACACCGTCGCAGATGCGGGTGAAGGCTTCGATGGTCTCGTCAGCCGGCACGTAGGAGCCCGGACGACCGGTGAACTTTTCGGCGACGTAGAAGTTCTGGCCAAGGAACTGCTCGATCTTACGGGCACGATTCACGGTGGTCTTGTCTTCTTCGCCGAGCTCGTCGATGCCAATCAGGGCGATGATGTCCTGCAGCTCCTTGTTACGCTGCAGAATCGCCTTGACGCGGTTCGCGCAGTCGTAGTGGGCCTGGCCCACGTAACGCGGATCGAGGATTCGCGAGGTGGAGCTCAGCGGGTCCACTGCCGGATAGATGCCCTTGGAGGCGATGTCACGGGACAGCTCGGTGGTTGCATCCAGATGGGCGAAGGTCGTTGCAGGGGCCGGGTCGGTGTAATCATCGGCCGGCACGTAGATGGCCTGCAGCGAAGTGATGGAGTGGCCGCGGGTCGACGTGATTCGCTCCTGCAGCGAGCCCATCTCATCGGCCAGGTTCGGCTGGTAGCCCACTGCGGACGGCATACGGCCGAGCAGGGTGGACACCTCGGAACCAGCCTGGGTGAAGCGGAAGATGTTGTCGATGAACAGCAGCACGTCCTGGTTCTGCACGTCACGGAAGTACTCCGCCATGGTCAGTGCGGTCAGCGGCACACGCAGACGGGTACCCGGCTGCTCATCCATCTGGCCGAAGACCAGTGCGGTCTTCTCGAGTACGCCGGCCTCGTCCATTTCGCCGATCAGATCGTTGCCCTCACGGGTACGCTCGCCGACGCCTGCGAACACGGACACACCGCCGTGGTTCTGGGCGACTCGCTGGATCATTTCCTGGATCAGCACGGTCTTGCCCACGCCTGCGCCACCGAACAGACCGATCTTGCCGCCCTGCACGTACGGGGTCAGCAGGTCGATGACCTTGATGCCGGTCTCGAACATCTGGGTCTTGGACTCCAGCTGGTCGAATGCCGGCGGGTTGCGGTGGATCGGCCAGCGCTCGGACACGGTGATGGTCTCGTCGGCCTTCTTGTTGAGGATGTTGCCGGACACGTCGAACACGTGGCCCTTGGTGACGTCACCGACCGGCACGGAGATCGGACCGCCGGTGTCGTGTACGGTGGCGCCGCGCACCAGGCCATCGGTCGGCTTGAGTGCCACGGTGCGCACGGTGGAGTCGCCGAGGTGCTGTTCGACCTCGAGGGTGATCTTGTGCGTGGTCTCGCCCTCTTCGTGAGCGCCGGTATTGGTCAGCTCAACGGTAAGTGCGTTGTAAATGTCGGGCAGGTGGCCCACCGGGAATTCGACGTCGATGACCGAGCCCTGGATGCGCGTAACGCGTCCAGCGGTCGGCTCTGCAGCCGTCTCGGGAGCCGCTGTGGTCTGATTGTCAGCCATATGCGTTCCTACTCTTCCTTCTTATTCAGCGCGTCGGCGCTGCCGATGATTTCGGTAAGTTCCTGGGTAATCGAAGCCTGGCGGGAAGCGTTGAGCTTGCGGGTCAGGTCGTCGATCAGGCTGCGGGCGTTGTCTGTGGCCGTATGCATGGCGTTCTGTCGGCTTGCAGTCTCGGATGCCGCCGCGGTGAGCAGGCATTCATGGATGCGGGACTGAATGTACTTCGGCAGGATCGCGTCAAGTACTTCGTCGACGTTCGGTTCGAACGCATAGAGCGGGGTCGCGGCGTCGGCATCGGATTCGGACACAGGACCGGAGCCCTGCTGTTCCGGAAGCACGAGCTCAACGGGCAGCATACGCAGCACACGCACCTTCTGAACCACCATATTCACGAATTCGGTGAACACGATGTAGAGTTCGGAAACCCCACCCTGGTCCGCCGGCTTCATATAGGCGTCCATCAGTGCCTTCGAGATGGATTCTGCGACTTCCACGCCGGGCTGGTCGGTATCGCCCTCCCAAGTACCGGCAACATCACGGTTGCGGTACTTGTAGTACGTCACACCGCGGCGACCATACACATACAGTTCCGGCTGCTTGCCTGCCGCGTCGAGGCGGGCGAGCAGCGATTCCGTTTCGCGGATGATCGAGGAGGTGTACGGGCCTGCCATACCACGGTCCGAGGTGAGGGCGAGGACAGCCACGCGAGGGTTGTCCTCGTCCTTCTTCACGATCGGATGATCGATATGGGTGTGCGCCACCAGCGCTTGCACGGCGTCGAAAATCGCATCGGTATACGGCTTCGCGTTCAGGGCCACGTCACGTGCCTTGGCGATATGCGAAGACGCGATCATCTCCTGCGCGTTGAAGATTTTCTCCAGCGACGCAGTGGAGGCGATCCTAGATTTCAATGCGAGTTGCGAGCCCATGAATCACTTCTCTCCTGCGACGATCTTTTCCTGCTCAACCGGAGTGGCGTTCTTGACGTCAGGCTTCTTCTCGACCAGCGGTTTGCCCGCGCTGGTCACGAAGGTCTCACGGAACGCTTCCACGGCCTTGTCGAGGGCTGCCTCAGTGTCGGCGGTGAAGTCTTCGGTCTCACGGATGGTCTTGAGGATATCGGTGTTGTGATCCAGATAATCCAGCATGGCCTTCTCGAACGGCAGCACGTCGCCCAACGGCAGGTCATCCATCTTGCCATGGGTGCCGGCCCACACGGAGACGACCTCCTGCTCCATCGAGTACGGGGAGAACTGAGGCTGCTTCAACAGCTCGGTCAGATGCGAACCACGGTTCAGCTGAGCCTTCGAAGCCGCATCCAGATCGGAGGCGAACATGGCGAAGGATTCCAGCGAACGGTACTGTGCCAGCGAAATCTTCAGCGTGCCGGAGACCTTCTTCAAAGCCTTGGTCTGAGCGGCGCCACCGACTCGAGACACGGAGATGCCGACGTCCACTGCAGGACGCTGGTTCGCGTTGAACAGGTCGGACTGCAGGAAGATCTGGCCATCCGTGATGGAGATGACGTTGGTCGGAATGTACGCGGACACGTCGTTCGCCTTGGTCTCGACGATCGGCAGACCGGTCATCGAGCCGCCGCCGAGGTCATCGGAAACCTTGGCGCAACGTTCGAGCAGACGGGAGTGCAGGTAGAACACATCGCCCGGGTAAGCCTCACGTCCCGGCGGGCGGCGCAGCAGCAGGGAGATCGAACGGTATGCCTCGGCCTGCTTCGACAGATCGTCGAAAACGATGAGCACGTGCTTGCCGTTGTACATCCAGTGCTGTCCGATGGCGGAACCGGTGTACGGTGCGATGTACTTGAAGCCTGCGGAATCGGATGCCGGGGAGGCCACGATGGTGGTGTACTCCATGGCACCGGCCTCTTCGAGGGACTGCTTCACCGATGCGATGGTGGAGCCCTTCTGGCCGATGGCGACGTAGATGCAGCGGACCTGCTTCTTCGGATCGCCGGATTCCCAGTTACGCTTCTGGTTGATGATCGTATCGATTGCGATAGCGGTCTTACCTGTCTGGCGGTCGCCGATGATGAGCTGGCGCTGGCCACGGCCGATCGGCGTCATTGCGTCGATGGCCTTCAGGCCGGTGGACATAGGCTCGTCAACCGGATGACGATGCATAACGTCAGGTGCCTGGGCCTCGAGAATACGACGGCCTTCGGTCTTGATTTCGCCAAGACCGTCAATCGGGTTGCCTAGCGGGTCCACGACGCGACCGAGATAGCCGTCGCCGACGGGCACGGAGAGCACTTCGCCGGTACGACGCACTTCCTGGCCCTCCTCGATACCTGCGAAATCGCCGAGGATAACCACACCGATCTCGCGGGCGTCAAGGTTGAACGCCAGGCCAAGCGTGCCGTCTTCGAAGGTCAGCAGCTCATTGGCCATGCAACCAGGCAGTCCCGTCACGTGCGCAATGCCGTCGCCAGCAGTCGCGACGTAACCGACCTCCTGGGTCGGCGTATCCGACGGCTTGTACGACTCGACGAAATCATCGAGCGCCTTGCGTATCGTGGTGGGATCAATGGTAAGTTCTGCCATGATCACTCCTTATTGTTGTTTTTAAATTCAGTCAAGTCTTGTTTCAGGCTTGTTCACCGTGCGGCGAACCGCGTCAGGCGGTTGCCTTCACCGTGCGCTGAAGATGCTGCAGTTGTGCGACCACCGTGTTGTCGGTGACCTCGTCGCCCACCTGGATGCGCATACCACCCATGACGGTCGGATCGACCACCGAGTTGATATGCACCGGATGGCCGGTCTTGGCCGAGTAGACGGCGACGAGCTTGTCGACCTGCTCATCGGTCAGTGGCTTTGCCGTGGTGACGGTGACCATGGACTCGCCCATATGGCGGGAGAGCTTGTTGATCAGCCACTGAATGGTCTGCAGATAGCGACGATTGCGCAGATTGCAGGTCGCATGCTCCGCCAGACGCTTGGTCACCTGATTGAAGTCCGCATCGCCAATCAGGCTGTACAGCAGCTTGATGCGGGCTTCGGCGGGGACGGTTGCGTCATAGAGCTTGGATCGTACGACCGGAAGGTTGAGCAGTGCGGAATGCAGCTGGGCAAGTTCAATGGAAACCTGCAGCGTGGCATTGGTGTAATCCGCGTAGTACATCATGCCGTCAACGCCGAAATCCTCCACGGCGTTGGCGATGTCGGACACGCGGCTCCAACGGCGGGATACCAAATCGCTCATGATCTCCATCGTGAGCGGATGGGACTGTTCGCCGATCAGGGTCTTCAGCACTGCGACCTTGTCTTCGACAGGGCGCGACGGGTCGGTGAGGGCACGTTCAAGCTGGATGTTGTGGTCGAGCACGCTGGTGATCGTGAACAGCTCGTTCCCGATACGCCATGCATCCTCGCCGGAGCCACGCAGCTTGGGGGCCAGCGAGTCACGCGAAACGCGATCTGCGATGCGCGATGCCTCTCCTCGCATTGGTCACCTCCCTTTCTTGAAGGTCTTCAATCACTTCTTGTCGCTGTCCATGTCGGCGATCATCCGGTCGATCATCGACGACTGCACATCATCATTCTCGAGCTTGCTGCCCAGGATCTTGCCGGCCAGTGCCGTTGCCAGCACGCCGACCTCACCCTTCAGGCTGACCAGCGCCTGCTGCTGCTGAGATTCGATGGAGCGCTGGGCGGTGGCGGTGATCTGCGCGGCGTCGCTCTCGGCACGGGAGCGTGCGTCAGCGATGATGTGCGATGCCTCCGCACGTGCATCATCACGGATCTTGGAAGCCTCGACGCGGGCGGTGCTCAGCTGGGCCTCGTACTTCGCCTTGGCTTCATCGGCATCCTTCTGGGCCTGCTCGGCCTTGGCGATGCCACCCTCGATCTTCGCGGCGCGCTCATCGAACACGGCCTGGAACTTCGGCAGGAAGAACTTGTAGAAGAACACGGCGACGATGATCAGAATGACCAACGACCAGAAAATGTCGTAGCTTTTCGGAAGGAACAGTTCCATCTCGCTAGCTGCGGTCACCATAGTGTCTTCCTCCTTTCACGTTCGTTTGCGTCTTCGGTGTTACCTTGGGTCAAGGCTTACTTAATGAAGGCGAGCACGAAGCCGAGCAGTGCCAGCACCTCGACGAATGCCAGGCCCAGGAACATGAGGGTCTGCAGACGGCTACCGAGCTCAGGCTGACGGGCGGTGCCTTCGATGGTCTTGCCGATCAGGATGCCCAGACCGATGCCAGGGCCGATTGCGGCGAGGCCGTAGCCAACGACGTTCAGGTTGCCGGCAACCTCAGCGAGGGTAACGATATCCATGATTGTTTCCTTTCTGGTTATTGCTTAGCAAAGCAACACTTACAAAGCCGGCGATCAGTCAATCTCCGGATAGCTCATATTGATGTAGGCGGTGGTCAGGATGGCAAAGATGTAAGCCTGCAGGCAGGCGACCAGCGCCTCGAACAGGAACATGAACATGCCAGCGGCAAACGTGATGATGCCGAACGGCATCATGAGCTTGTTCACCACATCAATAAGGAAGAACTGCGTGGCCGAGAGGCACAGCGCAAGGATCAAATGGCCCGAAACCATGTTGGCGAACAGTCGGATCGTCAACGAGAACGGGCGGATAATCAGCAGCTCAAGCAGCTGAATCGGGGACAGCAGAATGTAGATCGGAGCCGGCACGCCCTTCGGGAAGATCTCATCCCTCAGGAAGTGGCCAAGGCCCTTTTCACGGATGCCGGCAATCCAGTACTGGCAGAAGCACCACATGGCAAACACCAACGGCAACGTGATGGACGCGCTTGCCGCGATATTGAAGCCCGGAATGATGCCGCACAGATTGAAGATCAGCAGCGTGCAGAACACGGTGGTGATCATCGGCACATAACGTTTGCCGCGCAACTCGCCCATCACCTGATAGACGATGTTGTCGCGGACGAATTCGATCAGCCATTCGACTGCGCCCTGCCAGCGGCCGGGAATGAGCTTTGCACGGCTAGCCGTGATACCGAGAACCAGCATCATGATGACGGTCGCGAGAATACGGACCAGAATGATGCGGTTGATGGCGAACGGCGTGCCCTGGAATACGAACGGATCGGGAAGGAAGTCATTGATACTCGGCATCTCGGGACCATCAGCAATGGTCAGCATGCCCTCTCCCAATGCACCAATCATTCACGCCTCCTGCTCTTGTGTCAGCTGTTAGTTTAGCCCAACAACCGAGTCGAATGTGACGTTCTGGTTACTAAACCAGTTCGTCCTTCGAAGCATGTGCCAACGTGACCGGAGCCGCATCGACACATTCAACTCCGAATGGCTGGAAAGGATTATTAGCCTGTGTCTCGACAACATCTCCACGCACGGCTCCTCCTTTACTGCCATCTGACGTTTCCGGCGTTTCGCACGGAGCTGCGACAACTAGACACGGCTTCATGTTCTGTCGGTGGCGCCAACGTTTCGTCGTTAACCATCATTAATAATAAAACGCTTTATCGAAGTCTATCCCACCTTTGGAATACCAAGATAAACACTAGCAGACGTATCGCAATCGGAAAAATTCCGAATACGACATGGCCAGACTGGAAGACGCGACCTGAATCAGCCCCGAATCACACCGTATCCATCGCGCGAGAACGGCGTGAACGCGTCGACGCGCGGACTTCCGGGCTCATGCCGAATGGAGCGATCCGTACCAAGGCGTTTCTCGGCGCGCAACTGCGGCACCTCGCCCAAATCGTACGGCGTGGTCTGATAGACCCAATTCAGCCAGTTGCGCCACAGCAGATTCGCATGGGCACGCCAGGCGAACACCGGCTCGAGCTGCGGATCGTCATGCGGGAAGTAGTTCTCGGGGAATGGCACATTGGTCATGCCCTTCTTCATATCACGCTCATACTCTTCGGAGAGCGTATATTTACCGTATTCCCAGTGACCCAGCGCGAACACCTCGGAGAAATCTCGCGTGGCGATCAGCCCCGGACCGGATTTCGGCCCCCAGGTAAGCACCTGCAGATCCGGATTGCGCGCGATGTCGCCCTCATCCACACCGGCAAGACGAGAATGCGGCTGCAGGCTGATCTCATCGAAACCGTTCGTCAGAAAGCAGTACTCATCCTGCAGATACTGCGGGAACACTCCGAAGATTTTCTCGGGAAGATTCACCTTGCGCACGCCGTAACGGTAGTTGAGCGCACCCATCGCACCCCAGCACAGATACATGGTGGAGAAGACGTGACTGCCCGCCCAGTCAAGAATCCGCTTGAACTCGTCCCAATAATCAACCTGTTCGAAGTCAAGATGCTCCACCGGCGCGCCCGTCACCACGAAGCCGTCATAATAATTGTCTTCGAAAGTATCGAGCGTCTCGTAGAACTTCACCAGATGGTCGGCGCTCACGTGCGTGGCCTCATGTGTAGAGGTCTTCATGAAGTCGATCTCGACCTGCAGCGGACTCTTCGAAATCAGGCGCAGCAGCTGCGTCTCCGTCTCGATCTTCTTCGGCATGAGATTCAGGATCACCAGTTTCAGCGGGCGCACACGCTGACGCTCCGCTTCTGGCTTTTCAAGCGCGAAGATTCGTTCCGAATCGAGGATGGCTCTGGCCGGCAGGCCGCTGGGGATCTTGATAGGCATAGTCCCTATTATGGTGCGGGCACGGATATGGAACGCTCCCCTAACGGGCCTACCGATATAGGAAATATTGATAATGCGTTATCCGACGGGGGTTCACGACATCAGCCAATTACGACACGCCGACTTGACATTTATTCACTCATTCGTAAAGTAGATAGAGCTGTCACAAAGACAAGCCGTCGCGGGGTGGAGCAGCTCGGTAGCTCGCTGGGCTCATAACCCAGAGGTCCATGGTTCAAATCCATGCCCCGCTACCAATTGAGATAAGCCGTCAGATGAATGATCTGGCGGCTTTTTCGTTCACGGCAATGGCAGTTTCACACTACGACCGGGTACTGCACACTCCAGCACCCCATAGCGCCGTTATCACCGCACAAATTGGCCCATTCCCACGGAAAACCGATCCGTTTCCACAAAAACCGACCTGTCTATGACATCAAACGCTGGAATCAGACCACTTTTTATGGGAATGGGCCACTCAATCACGGAAAACGGAAACCAGGTGGTTTCCCGCGCTTTTTGCGAGATCCAGCCGCGTGGCGCTCCTCAGCAATCCGCCCAAAGCCAAAGGTTGTTCCTACTGGCTGAAAATCCCGCAATCTCCAAGGTTCAACGGGATACATTGACCTCGTTGACTACAACAAGGAGGTCACAAATGACACAAGATACCGCTCCCCTCAAGGGAATCAAGGTCATCGACTGGACTCAGGTGCAGTCCGGTCCTTCCTGCACGCAGATGCTCGCCTGGATGGGCGCTGAAGTCATCAAGGTGGAGAAGGTTCAGGGCGGAGACCCGACGCGTAACGAAATGAACGACGTGGATGGATCGTATTCCCTGTACTTCCTTCAGCTCAATGCCAACAAGAAGTCCATCACACTGAACATGAAGGATCCAGAAGGCAAGAAGATCCTCACCGATCTGCTGAAGGATGCCGACGTATTCGTCGAGAACATCGGCCCGGGCGATGTCGAAAAGCTCGGCTTCGGCTGGGACGAAGTGCACAAGATCAATCCTCGCTGCATCATGGCATCCCTCAAAGGATTCAACAAGGGCAGCCGCTTCGAGCATGTGAAGGCATTCGAGCCCGTCGCCCAAAGCGCCGGCGGTGCGGCTTCGACCACCGGCTGGTATGACGGCGAGCGCAATGTGCCGACCCAGTCCGGTGCGGCTTTGGGCGATTCCAACAGCGGCATGCATCTGCTGATCGCCATCCTGTCCGCACTGCTGCAGCGCCAGCGCACCGGCGAGGGCTGCTACGTCTACCAGTCCATGCAGAACGCCGTGCTGAATCTATGCCGTGTCAAGCTGCGTGATCAGCTGATTCTCGATCGTCTCGGCAAGCTCTCCTATTATGACTGCTATCCGAACTACAAGTGGGGCAAGGCCATTCCGCGTGCGGCCAATGCCGAGGGCGGTCTGGTGCTCGGCTGGTGCTATCGTGCCAAGGGCTGGGAGACCGATCAGAACGCCTATGTGTATATCGTGATCCAGCAGTCCAAGAAGGGCTTCGAGAACTTCTGCCACGCCATGGGCTTCGAGGATTGGATCACCGATCCGCGTTTCAACACCGCCAACGCCCGCGATGAGCATAAGGAAGAGGTGTACAAGCGCGTCGAGGAATACACCATGCAGTACGACAAGTACACGCTGACCAAGGAGCTGGGCGCCAAGGGCGTTCCGGTCGGTCCGGTGCTGGACTGGAACGAGCTGGAGAACGATCCGGATCTGAATGATGACGGTACCATCGTCACCATCGATCAGCAGGATGCCCGTGGTGACTTCAAGACCATCGGCATGCCGTTCACCATGAGCAACTTCACGCCTGATTACCAGCGTGCGCCGAAGCTTGGCGAGAACAACGAGGAGATCCTCAAGGGTCTGGGCTATAGCGACGACCAGATCTCCGAGCTGCTTTCCAATGGTGTCATCGGTGGCAATGATGGCGTGAAGGCTGATCTGAAGTAGCCTTTGCCGCTCGTCGCGACTTTCCTCAAGGGTCGAATCCTTTCGGTTCGGCCCCTTTTTATGTTTTACCGTGGTTTGGCGCCCCATACGTCGCGTGGCTTTTTCATATCGTCTCGAATGCAGTGGGCATTCACTGGCATCTGATGCAACCACCATATGATTGGCGCGCATTGCGTTATGCGCGTTGTTCACGCATGCAGCAAAAAGCCCCGCACCTTTCGGTACAGGGCTCATCAAACCTATGGAAACGGTTCAGTGCACGCAGAACGGTACGAGCCAGATCCACAGCAGGCAGGTGGCTGCGAACACGACGGTCGAAACGGCCGTGGTCGAAGCGCCTTCCTTGACATAGATGTTGTAGCGGCTGGAAATGATGATTCCGGAGAATGCCGGCGGCAATGCCACCGCCATGACCAGCATGGAGATCTTGTCGATGTCGCCGCCCATGCCACATAGCAGACCCACGCCCAGGAACACGGCCGGGGTGAGAATCAGGCGGAAGAACGTGTTCCAAATGGTTTCCCAGCCGAGAGAGAACTTCACGGTGGACAGTGCCAAGCCTGCGGCGAGCACGGCCACACCGGAGTTGGCCTTGGCGATCAGGTCGAAGGTCGGCGCCACCTGATTCGGCACGTGGACGCCCAGCAGTACCAGGATGATGGCCAGCAACGGCGCCCAGCAGACCGGCTGCTTCAGTGCATTGAGCAGAGCCTGAAGGTTGCCATTCTTATTCTTGCCCGCATTCGAGGAGCCATGTACCAAGAGTTCAGCCGTCTTATCCGCCTTGGCATCCTTGGACGGATCGACCGTGACATCACCCTTTGCGTCGACCACGGTTTCGGCGGACAGTTTCGCACGGTCCTTGGCCTGGCCGAGATTGATCAGATACATGCCGATAGGAATGGTCACGGCGTTGACGACGATGGAGATGATGGCGATGACCAGATTCGTGCTCACGGTGTCGCCGTAAATCGGGTCGAGCACTGCGAATCCGAGGAATCCGATGGTCGGAGAGCCTGCGATCAGCGCACTGACGGCCGCTTCCTGGATGCTGCGGTGAAACAGCAGACGGCACAGGTAGTAGCAGACCATGAACATGACGATGACGCCGATGAAGCCGATGGCGGTCAGCGTTGCGTCCTGTGCGAGCATTTCGCGGGTGGCCTTGATGATGGATACGAACAATGCCGCAGGAAGGGCGATGTTGAGCACCACTTTATTGAGACCTTGACGCTGATCATCGTCAAAGTAGCTGAATTTGCCACAGATATAGCCCAGTGCCATGATGACGATGATCGGCACAATATCGTTTATCAGAATATTTACCATTATTCAGTTCTTTCGATCTGGAGCACAGACCCGCGGGCGCACGCATCCCACCGTTCGCACGCCCGCGGACTCGCACTCACCTGGTTACATGCGTGCACCGGAGACGTAATCGTGCGAGGTGACTTCGGAATCGACCAGAGGACCGACCACTGGCTTCGGGTTCAGCGCGCCGATGTTGCCGGATTCCTTGCCCGCATATTGCGCGATCTGCACGTGCACGAAGCTCGGACGCCCGGATTTGACCGCTTCCTCGACCATCTTTTCGACATCTTCAGGGGTTGTGGCGTAATAGCCCTTGCCGCCAAAGGCTTCGATCATCTTCTCGTAGTGTGCCTCATAGGTTAGGGTCAGCGGCGACGGGTCGCCATCATTGCCGAGGTTTTCGAAGTCGCCACGGTAGATGCCGCCGTTGTTGAGCACCACGAAGGTGATTGGCAGGTTATAGCGGCAAGCCACTTCCACTTCCATGCCGTCGAAGCCAAAGGCGGAGTCGCCGCCTACGTACAGCACCTTCTTGCCCGTGGAGACCGCAGCGCCGATGGCGTAGCCGGTGCCGCAGCCCATCACGCCCCACGTGCCGCAATCCAGACGATGACGTGGCTCGTACATATTGATGATGTTGCGGCAGTCATCCAACGAGTTGGCTCCCTCATTGGTGAGGATGAGATCCTCATGGTGACGGTCGTAGACCTTCTTGATGGCGCCAAGCGCGTTGTAGTGCCCCATCGGCACCTGATCGGAGTTCTCCTTCGCCGCGAACTTGGCCACGTTCTTGGCACCGGCTTCCTTCAGCATGCCGAGCCATTCCTCAGAAGCCTTGAACGGGAACTCAGCCAGCGAGCCGTTGAGCATGGTCATGGCGGACCTGATGTCTCCGACCACCGGAACGGCGATCTTACGGGCGTTCTCGATCTCTTCCGGATCGATGTCGATCTGGATGAACTTCACATCCTTGTTCCACAGCTTGCCCTGGCCGAAGGAAAGCATCCAGTTGAGGCGTGCGCCCACCAGCAGCACCACATCGGCGCTGCCCAGGGCCAGGGAGCGGCAGCTGGCGGTGCTGTGCGGATCATCGTCCGGAATCACGCCCTTGGCCATGGACATCGGCTGGAACGGAATGTCGGTCTTCTTGACGAATTCGCGCACTTCCTCTTCGGCGCGGGCCATCGCCGCACCCTTGCCGACGACCATCAGCGGACGCTTGGCCTGACGGAGCAGTTCCAATGCCGCATCAACGGATTCGCGTGCCGGCGGCATGGACGGAGCCGGATCGGTGGCGGTCCACAGCAACCTGTCGGCATCATCCTGGCTCAGCGTCTGGGCGACGGTATCGTCCGGGAAATCGATGTACACGGCACCCGGGCGACCGGAGGAAGCGACATGCATGGCGCGCGCCACGACCAGCGGAATGTCCTCGATCCTGTCCACGCGGAACGATGCCTTGCAGAACTGCTTGGCATAGCTCATCTGGTCAAGACCCTCATATTCGCCTTCGGAAAGATCCACGACGTGGCGGGTGGACGATCCGCCGATCATGATGACCGGATAACCGTTCGTAGTCGCCTCAAGCAATGCCGGCAATCCGTTGAGGAAACCGGGGGCGGATACGGTCAGGGACACCGATGGCCTGCCGGTAATGAATCCATCGGCCGCGGCCGCGTTGACCGCATCCTCCTCATGGCGCATACCGATGTAGCGCATGCCCATGCCTTGGGCGATGCGGGCGAAATCGGTGACCGGGATGCCGACCACACCGTACATGTTCCTGATGCCGTTCTCCATCAGAACCCTTGCAAGGTAGTGAGGGGAATCGGTCAGATTCTGACGCTGCACGTTCTCGTTTTCGTCTGTCATTGTTACCTCCAATCAAAACGACAACGTCATGATTGTAGATAGGCAAAAATGTGAATTCGTCGGTAGTAAAAACCGTTCGTCAGTGGCTTAAAATCAACGATTTCCCGGTATCGAAGTCATATGCTTGATTTTTTTGGAGGGGGCTCCCCGAAGTCTTTCGACAGTACCCCCTATCACATGGATCGAAACACCCTTCATCGACGTTGCACGGCAAACAGCATGAATGCCCCCGTCGCCAGCGCGGCGATCACTACACCAAGCGCCAGCATGAACGAGCTTCCCGTTTTCGGCATCTGCATCTCGTCGGCCGCCACCACCCTGACGCGCTCAAGCTCATCGGCATATGAGCTGACCGCCGCCCCGACACGACTGTCGCCTTCATATTTCCAGACGAATACGTACCAACCCGACTGCTGTGCGCTGATGTGCACCGGATTGCCATGGGCATCCTTTTCACCGTCGCCCACACGAAAGGTACCGCTGACGGCCGGGTAGTCCCAAGTGCCGATCAACCGGTGATTGTCATCCTCCTCAGGCTCTTCATGGGTGTCCGGCTCGCAATCATCGGCGGCCCACCACACACTTACCTGCGCATATGGCGTATCCGCACCGAATCCATAGTCTTCGTTGCCGGAGAATGTTCCATGATCGTCCGGAAAGCCAGATACGGTGATGCTATCGGAAATCTCCTGCCCTATCGTTGCGGTTTGCCGATCCGCCTTGGATCGCACCTCGAGCCGTGCACGATTCACGTTCGTCTCCTCGGCGTCGAGGAACGCACTGACCACATCGCCTTCCAACGTCCGTTTGACCGCATCCGTCTGCAGGTCGCGTTCGATGGCCCACACCCATGTACCGAAGCCGCCATCACCTCGCGCCGCATATGCCGTTGATCCAGACGGCTGGGTGACCGCGAGCGCCTCCCGCTGCGGTTGTTGGGCATTCAACGTGATTGAACCGTATGCCGAAGGGGTGTATCCGGCCATCGCAAGCCGTGCTATAAACGTCTGCGCGTCTTCGCCATCATCGGGTACGATGCGTTGACCGAGCCGTTCGCCTTCCAGCCCATCGAAATACCAGCCAGTGGCCTGATATGCGGCGCCTTCCAGCCATGTTTGGCCTTCAGGCATGTCGAGACGTACGGTGTCGCGCACCTCCTGACCTGTATCGACCTGCTTCGAGGCGACCGTCGTCGAAATCCGCGGATGCGTCAACATGGCGACGTCGAAGGTCAGCAGGTCGGCACTGTATTGCGTCTGATCGTCGAAGGTGACCATCTGCTGTGCGGTGGTGGCCTGTTCCAAAGCAAGCCGTTTATAGGTCACCTGAACATTGACGTCGCCGCTGCCGGTCGCTTTCCAATGCAGTCTCTGCGCTTCCTTGGCCGTGACACCCGTCACTTTGGCCTTGTCATTGTCGAATACGGCGGGCCCGCTGATGACGGCGGTGAAACGAATGCCCGCCAAGGAATCACCGTTGGCATTGCGGGCCATGATATTGACGTCGCCCTCACTCAGTCCTTTCGTGTTCTCCCGTGTGACGACCATGGAATCACAGACGTTGGCCGCGGCTTCCTTCCAGAGTTCGTTCACTTTCTGTTCCAGCCCGGCGTAGGTGCCGAACAGGTATGTCTCATGACGGCTCCAGACGGTCTGATCATCGTAGGCGCGATGTACGAGTACGCCGATGGCGGCATGCAGCAATGCATCGGTTTTCAGACGGTTGCCGTTAATCAACCATGCCAGACGACGTGAGGTGTCGTCTGAGGCCATGACGACGGAATCGGTGGTGATGTAGTCCGTTTCCATTGCGATTTGCCGACAATAGTAGTTGTGCCCTTGTGTGCCTCGGGCACTTACCCCAATGGTGTATTCCCTGCCATCGAGCGTATATGGGTAGTAGGTTCCCGCCCTGGCTTTTTCCAGCTGAGCGGCTTGCGCCGTCGGGCATCCCGCGGCCACGACCATTATCAGCGCCAGCACCATGCTGACGAGGATGGCGAGGCTCCGTTGCTTCATCGCATTCATGACATTTCCTTCGTGAAGATGTTGTCGCACGTTTTTCGTGAGGTGAGTCGAGGGTGCCATATGAGCGTTGCGATGATGGCGATTTTCGGAGGTTGTGGACGCCTCAACGTCTGCTTCGGCGTGTTGTGGATAACTTGGTGGCCGAAACAACGCAAGTTATCCACAAAAAACGATTCACCCGACGCAATCGTCGAAGCTATCCACCGAAAAAATGGATTTAGGGTGCATCAAGTTCCCTTCGGGAGCGTCACGCCTCTATAATCGGCGGTATGGCAGTAGAAAAGAGCGCATCCGCGCACACCAGCAAAGCAGCACCGGCAACCGACAAGAAGCCGGTCCGCAAACGTCGTACGACCAAGGCCAAGGCCGCGGTACCACAGGTGGTCGGAGAGGCTCCTGCGCCCATTATCGAACGCACGACACCGGAACAGTTCGGTCGTGTCAATGTCATGGATATCACCCCGGCCGCCGACAACGGCCTGTTCCCCGCTAGGGTGGAGCTCGGGGAAGCATTCACGGTGACTGCCCAGGTATTCATCGAAGGCCGCACCAAGGCCGGCGCCACCGTGTCGGTACGCAGCGCCCGCGGCCGTGAAGTGAGCCGCACCCCGATGATCTGCTCGAACCCCGGTCTGGACCGTTGGACCGCGATGGTCAGCATCGGTGAACACAGTGACCTTAAGCCTTGGGACGCCGACTACGCGTCCGTCAAACGCCAGCTGGGCGATTGGAATGTCGTGATCGAAGGCTGGGAGGACACGTATCAGTCCTGGTTGCATGACGCCGCCATCAAGGTCGAGGTGGGCGACGACGTGGAGAACGCGCTGGAAAGCGGCGCGCAACTGCTCGCCCGTTGGGCTGGTGCCAAGGATTCCAAACTCTCTGCGACCGACAAGAAGATTCTGCAGGCGGCCGCCAAGACCATGGCCGACAAGTCACTGTCTCCAGCCGACCGTCTCGCCGCCGCCGAAACAGCTGATATCCAGCGCCTGCATGAGACCAATCCGCTACGAGACGGCCTGTCCGAATCGAATCCGCAGCGGTTCCGCGTGGAACGTCCGAAGTCCAGCTTCGCCGCATGGTACCAGTTCTTCCCACGTTCGGAAGGCGCCTACTACGGCGAAGACGGCAAAATCGTGCAGGGCAATCTCAAGACCTCTCTGGCCGGCTTGGAGCGTGCGGCCGCCGAAGGGTTCAACATCGTGTATCTGCCGCCGATCTTCCCCATCGGTGTGACCAATCGCAAGGGACGCAACAATTCGCTGATCGCAGGCCCGAACGATCCGGGCTCCCCGTTCGGCATCGGTTCCGAATTGGGTGGCCACGACACCGTGGATCCGTTGCTCGGCACCATGGATGATTTCAAGGCGTTCTGCGAGCGCGCCCATGAGTTGGGCCTTGAGATCGCGCTTGATTTCGCCCTGCAGTGCTCGCCGGACCACCCGTGGGTCAAGCAACATCCGAACTGGTTCCGCACCAAGCCGGACGGCACCATCGCCTTCGCCGAGAACCCGCCGAAGAAGTATCAGGACATCTACCCCATCGACTTCAACGCCGACATGCCCGGCATCGAAAAGGAAGTCGAGCGCATCATGAACCTGTGGATCGCCGCAGGCGTGACCATTTTCCGCGTCGACAATCCGCACACCAAGCCGGTGCGCTTCTGGCAGGACGTGATCGCGGCGGTCACCAAGAAGCACCCCGAGACGTTGTTCCTGGCCGAGGCGTTCACCCGCCCCGGCATGATGCGCGCGTTGAGCTATGTGGGCTTCACCCAGTCGCACTGCTACTTCCCGTGGCGCAACACCAAGGAGGAGCTGGAGAAGTACCTGCTGGAGACCAACGGCGACGACGGCTACTATCAGCACAACACCTTCTGGCCCACCACACCGGACATCCTCACCGATTACGTGCGCGACAACGGGGTGGCGGGCCATGCCGTGCGCGCGGTGCTGGCGGCCATGGGAAGCCCGAGCTGGGGCATCTACAACGGCTTCGAGCTCATCGAGAACAGGCAGCGCCCCGGCTTCGAGGAGCAGATCGACAACGAGAAGTACGAGGTCAAGGTACGCGACTGGGCCGATGCCGATAAGTACGGCATCACCGAGCTGCTGACCAGCCTGAACAGGATTCGCCGCGAACACGTGGAGGCCTTCAGCTACCACAATGTGAGCGTCCTGCCGTCGTCGGACCCGAACATCCTCGCGTTCGCCCGCCACACCCCCGCCGAGCTGACGAGCACCGGCAAGCCCGAGACGCTGATCGTGGTGGTGAACCTCGACGGGCACAACGCGCACCAGTCGGTGATTCACCTGGAGATGCCCGACTTCGGCATCGACCCGAAGTGGGGCGCCCATGTGCGCGACGAACTCACCGGACGTGATTTCGCGTGGGGCTGGGACAACTTCGTCTCGCTCGCCCCATGGGCGGACGTGGCGCACGTGCTCCACATCGTCCGCTGATGTCGCTGATGCGCTAACGCAAGACGCATGGCGGTTGCGCTCCGAGGCCCGGCCTCCCGAACGCAACCGCCACAATGAAGCGGGTGGCCGAATCGTTGATTCCGATTCGGCCACCCGCTTCATTTCCTGTTGCTTTGCTGTCGTCACTCCGACTTGTTTTGCTCCAAATGGCACTGATCGTTGAGCACCGCATCCGTATAGTCAAGATGCTGCTCGGTTTCGTCGTTGACGGCGTAGTAGCTCTTACGTGTATTCCACCATGTTATCCACACGTCCCAAATCAGCAGACTGTTCGTATCCGGCGGACTGGAATATCCCGATGCCTCAGGCCTGGCCCCCGCTTCCTTCAAGGATGCCTTCAATGCTTTGATATCGCCAATTTCACCGGAAATCAACGTAGCCTGATCCCACCTCAAATACGCTATCTGCCAGTCATCCTGCGCCCGGTGTAACCCGAAATACGATGCCCCGAGAAGGCAGAAATACACCGCCAACACAATGGCCACGATACGTTTCTTAGTCATATTGATATGTTTCTTACTCATATTTGTACTGCAGCCCATACCAAATCATGTTATACCTCTTCTGCTTATGAGCATTTTCCAAGGATTCAGTCAAAGTTATACTATTTCTATTTGGCGTTTTCTGACAAATAACAGGATTTGCTTTCCCGTTCTTTACTACTACACCAATTACGACCATCGCATGATTAATCTCATTCTTCTGATCCTTTGAATCCCAGTCAACATACAATAAGCTACCTTGCCAAGCCTTCCAAACATTATCGAGACTTGTGTAAGAATGAGAGTAGTTTTTCATATAGTAATAATTACTGTTTGCATTCATCCACGATTTTGTTGTCAAAAGTTCAGGACTAACCGTCGAATAATTCCACAGATGAGTCACCGAAAGGCCTGCCTCATGAAGCGCCTGCGAAGCAAAATTGGCACAATTCCCGTTTTTAAAAACAGGATATTTGGGATTCATTTGTTTTTCATGCTGTTTATTCGTCCACGTATCAGCGTATCTCGACAAGGTTATATAGTTTACCCCGGCTGAATTATCACCGAAATTTCTTTTAGCCATGTCCAAGGCTCTGCTTGACCAAGCGCCTTTCTCATCGGTAGATGATGGCTGTGCATCATCGGAAAGCGTATCTTCTGCAGAAGTCTGAGACTCATTCCCCTCGTCAGCTACATCAATTGTCTTGTCAGACACAATGTCCCATCCCCCTTCCGATGGAACTACTTTCAGCACATGCCTGTCCGTCCATGAAGTCGTCATAATTTCACGCTGCTGTCCGGCAGTATAGATTATGGTCCCTTCCTCAGGCTTTACGGTTGAATCGACTGTGACATCTGCTTGTATTTCATACCCATCGTCAATATGGCGCGCACTTATTTCTTCTGAAGATATATTTACATTTTCAGTTCGCAGGCCTTCAGCCTAACGTGTGCTCTCAGTAACTGGCACATTTTGACTGGACCGAGAGTTAGAGGCAAAATACGCAGATTGTAATGAATCATTATATTCTTTTAGAATTTCTTGAACTTGCCCTTGGCTTATATCAGACTCGGCGCTTGCAACTTGCGCTGTTCCGCCAAGCAATAAGACCATAGTCAGAAACGCTGCAATATACTTTGGCATTTCGCCACCCTCCAGATTCTCTTTGCAACAGCATCGCCCCTTAACTAAGCCATGTTCCCTTTATTTCGATATCCACATGGATAACTTCATGTTCTCATGACCGCAAACGGTGCTTAACCAACGATGCGACCATCAGGCTAGCCGATATTCTCCATTTCACGAAGGAGATGTAACGCATTTCTTTACACAAAAAAGGAATACCCCTACCCACTCCCCTTCTCCAGGCAAAAGGCTGTCAACCGCATTATCATTACTCACTGTGATAGGAGAAAGCTGCACTGACATCGCACTGGTCGATAACGATGTTTGGTCCGCGAGATTGCTGTCCCAGTGGATAAGCGGTGCCACGAGTAACTACACCATCGCCTGGGTCTCCCTTTCCGGAGCCGAGACGCTTCACCGTTGTTTATTTGGCCAAAAAACTCCCACCACACTCATTGTCGACATGGCCTTGGGCGATATCAACGGAGATATCGTATGCCGCAGAATCCGTCAGAAAACCGGCAGTATAGGACTTCTCTGCATTACGGCCTACTCCACGGAACGCTATGAGAACGATGTGATTTCGGCTGGCGCTCAGGGACTGTTGGCGAAGGAAAGTCTCACGCAGCAACTGCTCCCGGCCTTAGATCAGGTGTCTCAGGGAAAACCTATCGATAATCGTTTCCTCGATTCCGTAACAGCTCATCGTCTCCTTAGCCGTGAATCAGCATCCATCCCCGCACTCAGCAATCAAGAGCGGGATATCCTGAATCGATACAAACGCGGTCAAACAACCATGGGCATTGCCGAAGATCTTGGAATCAGCCATAACACGGTCTTCACCCACGTTCACCGGATTCTCAGAAAACTAAAGGTCAACAACCGCAACGAGGCACTGACATTATGCGACAAATACGATTTGTTATAACTCGCATTCGCGAGTCGGTACAACATATTCGCCGCAACAGCTTCTCCATGGCGACGAGCATCCTCTACCTCCTGTGCCTGTTTATCTTCTTGATCGACGAGACACGACTGGAAATCATGCCAGCCTATGCACACTGGAATACGATGCTCTGTATCGGTGAAGTGGTCGTATTTCTGCTGGCGGCAACATGGAAAATCCCGGGAAGCTGGCTCGTCATCCTCACCTCCTGGATCGGCCTTGTCACTCCTTTCCACGTATCCGCCGCCCTTATCTTCGGATGCATGTTGGCAATCACACTACTAGGCTTCAACCGATTGTCATACGGCATCAGCGCAGTCCTTCTATACTTCGCCTTGCATATTTCCGTCACCTATGCAAGGCATATGCCAATCAATCGGTCGGATGCGCTGCTCCTTCTCATGACGTTGATGCTTTGCTGTTTCGCCGGTTCCATTCTGCACCGATCACAGATAAACGCAGATAGGCTCAGGCAGCTCATGCAACTCAAGCATCGCCAAAAAGCGGCCATTGAGCTGCATGACCGAACATGTAACAACCTCACCTACGCGATTCGGCTCATCGACGAACGTGCACACACGCAGCCCTCCAAGACCGACATGCAAGAAATCCGAACTGTTTTGCAAAAATCCCTGTCACAGACGCGTAAGGTCATCTCCTATCTCGCCGCGGACGATTCAGCGGAGACCGTGCCACTTACGAACAATACACATCAGCTCAGGCAGTTGGACTCAATCATCTCCGAGGCACGACATCGATTGGGCCAACTGTCATTCCAAGGTGAAATCATCAACTCCATCACTGACCTGCAATGCCTGTCCGAAGAAAACGGCGAGCTGCTATTCGATATTCTCAACGAACTGTTCTCCAACATCATCAAACATGCCGATCCAGAACAAGGCTATTTCGTTACACTCGGCAACCCCGGAAAGGATATCGTCATTTCCGTATGCGACGCTCCGATCAACTCCCGTTCCGAATCTGAGGAACCTACCACTATCGGGCTACTGCGTTATCAGGAAATTCTGCAAGCGCACGGCGGGTCAATGACTATCCGGTCCGCAAACCACCTATGGACGGCAACTGTCACTATCCCACTCATAAACACATCCACTTCGGCAGCCACGACGGGCACTCAATGTAATGAGTAACCGTATCCGCTCCCATCGCATCACGCGCCGGAGCGTCAGGGACAATCTGCAGTGAGCCAATGACGAGCAATGCCGTTAGAACTGTGCTCGCCCATTTACCCATACACGGTCTCAAGATATGATTTTGACGCCGCATTTCAACCTCATTTCCGTCACTGTCGTTCATACGCGTAGCTATTATGCAGGGATTCCCCCTCCATGTCATCCCGCTGTCACAGAAATCTTTACCCATGACGTGCCTGCCGTACTTCGGCGGAAAGAGGTATTGTGGGTATCGGAAATACAACCTGCCCCATCTCAAGGAGAAACGAAATGGCAGAAACCTTCAACGTCGTGGTGGAGATCCCGCGCGGCTCCAAGAACAAGTACGAAGTGGACCACGAGACCGGTCGCGTGTTCCTGGACCGCACCCTGTTCACCTCTATGGGTTATCCGGATGATTACGGCTACATCGAGGGCACTCTGGGCGAGGACGGCGATCCGCTCGACGCCCTGGTCATGATTCCGAATTCCGTGTTCCCGGGCTGCGTGGTCGAGTGCCGCGCCGTCGGTCTGTACCACATGGTCGACGAAGCCGGTGGAGATGACAAGGTGCTGTGCGTGCCGGCCGATGTGCGTTTCGATGACATTAAGGACGTCGATGACGTTTCCGAGTACCACAAGGCTGAAATCAAGCACTTCTTCGAGCAGTACAAGGCTCTGGAGCCGGGCAAGGAGGTCCTGCCGGGCGATTACTGGACCGGTGTCGCCAAGGCCGAGGAGGAGATCGTGGCCGCCCGCAAGCGCCTCGAAGAATCCGAGAAGTGATTCTTTTCCACAATGAGTAAGGCTCGCCGATATCAATCGGCGAGCCTTTTCTGTTCCCATAGCGGCCCAAAACCTCCATACACTGGAGGAATCACCCCGCTCAGGGCCAGACCTGCGGCTCAAAACCTCCAGTGATTGGAGGAATTTGGCCGCTCAAACCCCGCCCGGCGTCCAGATTCATCCAGTGACTGGAGAAATTATCTCGCCTAGACCTCCCTAAGCGGGATAATTCGTCCATACGCTGGAGGAATCACCCCGTTCAAGGCCCTTTCAGCGGCCCAAATCAGCCAGCCACTGGAACAATCCACCCGTTCAAGGCCCACTCAGCAACCAGATTCATCCAGTCACTGGAGGAATCATCCCACTCAAAGCCCGCCCAGTGACCCAAAACCTCCAGCCGGTGGATGAATCACCCCGCTCAGGCCTCTCCAAACGGGATGATTCATCCATGTACTGGAGGAATCACCCCGCTCAGAACCCATGCAACGACCCGAATCATCCAGCGACTGGAGGATTCGCCCCGCCACATGGCCATATTTTCGCGAGATGCGCTATAGTGGGGTCTTGTAATTCACGGCATGCGAACAGTATTCGCTGAATTCAAAGCCCGCTGGAAGCCATTGGCCCGCGTGCGGCAGTTCTATGTCGGTACCCCTAGGCGTAGGCGGAAATAACGAACCGTCGAGGCCCATCCCGTGGGGAGACCGGCGGGATGAACCTATCTACCAGCTATGTTGATTCAAACCCTACTTATCGCCGTTTCCGTGTCCATGGACGCTTTTGCCGTCTCCATCGGCAAAGGCCTGACAGTCAAGAAGCTGCGCGGCATCGACGCATGCAAAACCGCGCTGTGGTTCGGCGGATTCCAAGCGCTTTTCCCTCTACTCGGCTATTTTGCGGCCTCCACCTTCAGTAAATACGTAACCGCCGTGGACCATTGGATCATTTTCGGACTGCTCGCCCTGATCGGCGGCAACATGGTGCGCGAAGCGCTCGGCGAGGATGAAGAGAACGCCAAGGAGACTGCGGAATTCGATTGGCGCCACATGCTGCCGCTCGCCGTGGCATGCAGCATCGACGCGTTTGCGGTCGGCGTGAGCTTCGCCTTCATGACGCTCAACATTTGGATTTCCGTAATCATCATTGGCGTGACCACCGGCCTGTTCTCCGCCGCGGGACTGTATATCGGCCGCGCATTCGGATTGCGTTGGCAGAAGCCGGCACAGATCGCAGGCGGCGTAGTGCTGATTCTGATTGGCGTGAAGGTGCTGCTGGAACATCTGGGAATGCTGGCATTCTAAGGGCATCACTCCTCGGATGCGTTTCCCACGACGGCCAGCTCACCGGCACTCATGGTGAAGGGGTCCGCAATCGCAACGATTGCGGACCCCTTCACCATGTATTCGGCTTCAGAACATATTTCAGAACATGACGGTGGCGAGAGAAGCGATGCCCACCGCAGCACCGGCAAGCATGACCGGCACCAGCGCAAGTCCGATCCATGGTTTGTTGGCTTTCGGATCTGGATCCGCATCGCGCCGCCACAAATAGGAGCACACGCCGAACGCTACGATGACGGCCAACGTCACCACCGAGGCGATCACCCATGCCAACATCGACCCATATTCGGTGGAGGCGGCATTCTCACCGGTATGCACCAACGGCAATATCGTCGGCAGGAAGCACCAGCCGGCGGACGAAATCATCGCAACGCCTTCGAGCACATTATGCGACAACGAACGAATCAGATGCGTACGGTTCTCGCGCGCCATCTGACGGCCAAACACAATCACGATCAGCAGCACCAACAGTCCTCCGACGCCGGCGATCCAGCCCTCCTGCATCCAGAACGTGTCACGGTGAGCGATGTCGGCAGGGAAAATCGCGCGCCCCAGCATCATCGTCGTGGCGCACACCACCGACAGCAAACCTGCGATCACGGAGATCACATGCCCGACGGTGCCGTCACGGAACGGACTGAACACCGTAAGCAGCACGATCATCACGACCGAAGCGACGACCGTGTACGAGACGATAGCGGGATTATCGGGGTTTCCATAGGAGATACCGGGAATCAACGCCAACACGACCAATACGACGTAAGCGACGATCTGGATCGCCAGGACCTTGCTGAAGGATCCCCTCGAATCATGCGGACGAGTCGCGGCATCAGTTGCGGACATCTCAGCCCCCTTTTCATAATGTGGTCAAACCGTATGTGCTAGGAACCAATGTAGCCGTAAGTGTCCACATCATGCGGCTACAATCATGAAACACCGGTAACACCGCAAGTGTACAATCGCGGCATCAGCAACAAACCAAAGGGGACTAACGTGACGGACCTTACGCTTATGACGTTCGCTAGCGACCCCGCCACCGTACTTCCCTCCCTCGCCCTGCTTTCGCATCGCGTGCGCGTATTGCCGATGGATGCGGCGAGTTTGGTGAAGATGCCGGAAAACACGATTCTCTTTCTTGACGCACGTGACGATCTAGCCACCGCGAAGACGCTGTGCCGTCTGATTCACGCTTCCGGACTGTCCACGCCGATTGTGCTGATTCTCACCGAGGGCGGCTTCACCGTGGTCAATTCCCAGTGGGGCATCGCCGACGTGGTGGTTTCCACCGCCTCCCCGGCCGAGGTCGAGGGGCGCCTGCGTCTGGTGTCGGAACGTGGCAACGCTCCGACGGGATCCGCAGCCGGAGCCGCCGAAACCGGCGTACAGAACGAGGACGGTCTCATCCGTTCCGGCGATCTGGTCGTGGACACCAATGGCTATACGGCAAGCCTGCGCAGCCATCCGATCGACCTTGCCTACAAGGAATTCGAGTTGCTCAAGTATCTTGTGCAGCATCCGGGACGCGTATTCACCCGCGCGCAGCTGCTGCAGGAAGTATGGGGCTACGATTATTACGGTGGCACTCGTACCGTCGACGTGCATATCCGTAGGCTCCGCGCCAAGCTGGGCGGAGAATATGAGCATGTGATCGGCACCGTGCGTAATGTCGGATACCGTTTCGACCCGCCGGAGGAAGAGGAAGGCGAGAACGCCGCCAAGGCAAGCGCCGCACATGCCGATGCAAGCGAGGCGTAGCGCGTAAAGCATCGCAATCGCACGATCGCCCGAGTAGAATCATGGGCAATGCCACGAGAGTCCAAAGCAGCGCGCCTGAAACGCATGCACCATGAATACGAGGAATTGTGCGAGACGATTCCCGAGCCGAAGTGTGCGCTGAATTTCACCAATCCCTTTGAGTTACTGGTGGCGACCGTGCTCAGCGCCCAGACCACCGACAAGCGCGTGAATATGGTCACGCCCGTGCTGTTCGGCCGGTTTCCGGGACCCGCCGACCTGCAGGCCGCCGATCCCGAACAGGTTGAGGACATCATCCATTCCATCGGCTTCCATCGCACCAAAACGAAGAACATCATCAGACTCTCGCACGACCTGTGCGAACGATATGACGGCACAGTGCCCGATTCGATGGAGGAACTGACCGCATTGCCCGGAGTCGGCCGCAAAACCGCGAACGTGGTATTGGGCAACGCCTTCGACAAACCAGGATTTCCCGTCGACACGCATGTGATTCGTGTGACCGGACGTTTGCACTGGCGTAGTGACTGGGCTTCGCCCACTCCGGATCCGGTGGCCATTGAACGCGAAATCACCGCATGCTTCCCACCCTCGGAATGGACGGACCTGTCTCACCGGCTGATCATGCATGGCAGAACCACCTGTCACGCCCGCAAACCGGACTGCCTCGACTGCCCGTTGAATGATACCTGCCCGAGTGCGTTCAAGGTGTAGATACCGCATGGGAACCAAGCCCGTGTAGTATGCGTCCACTACACTCGGGCATATGCAGAAGAACGGGAAGAAGCAGCGCGATTGGCACGACGCGGCTACACGGTGGCTGATTTTCTTTGGCGTCGCCATCGTATTGAGCGTGATGCTGTGGCTGGGATGGTCGCTGACGAACCGACGCAACCCGATTCCCGTATTCGGCACGCTCACCACGGATTCCACCGTGTCGATCGGCCTGCGCGACGCCCCCGAATCCCTCGACATCCGCACCCAACAGGGCCATGCCGTGGAACAGGCGCTACTCGGCAACGTTTACGAAACGTTGGTGTCCCGCAGCGAGACCAACAAGCTCCAACCCGGACTGGCCTCATCATGGCAGATCTCCGACGACGGACTGACCTACACCTTCACCCTGCGCAGCGGCGTGAAATTTTCCAACGGCCACTCACTTGACTCGGCCGACGCGGTCTGGTCGTTGCAGAACGCGGTCAATAATCACTATGTCGACGCCGACCAGCTCGACGGATTGCAGCAGGTCGACAATCCCGACGCACACACGCTCGTCATCACCCTGTCCAAACCGAATCCGCGGCTGCTACGCGCACTCAGCGGACGGGCCGGCATCGTATACGACGAGGAAAGCGACAATGACTATGCGAAAACCGCCATCGGGTCCGGCCCCTTCACCGTGGCGCGTGCGTCGAAATCCGAAATCGTGCTTCAACGCAACGATTCGTACTGGGGCACCAAGGCTGCTTCCTCGCAAATCACCCTATACTATTACTCCTCCGAAAGCTCGCTGACCAGCGCCATGGAAGGCGGCAAAATCAGCATGGCGCTGCCGCTCAGCGCCGACGCCGCCGAAACGCTCAACGCAACGCGCGGCATCAGCGCGGATTCCGGCATCAGCTTCGACAAGGTGATGCTGGCGTTCAACAATGCGAACGAATCCATCCTCGTCGACCAGCAGATGCGCAAGGTCATGCGCTACGCCATCGACGCACGATCAATCGCGAAGACCGCCAATGACTCCTACGGGGCGCTCGGAGGGCCGATCAGCCCTCTGGAAGACGGTTACGAGGATCTGACGGAACTGTTCCCCCACGACCTTACGCAGGCGCAACAGCTGCGCTCCTACTTCGGCACCGGTTACATCGGCACCATCGACCTGCTCATCCCCCAGCAGTACGAAACCATCGGCAACACCGTCAAAGAACAGATCGAACAGCTCGGCGTCTCCGTCAACATGGAGGTCCTCGACACCGCCACCGTGCAACAGCGCGTCAACGACGGCAGCTACACCATCGCGTTGATCACCATGAGCGGCGAGAACGACGCCTCCATCTTCACCGACGGTCAATCGGTGTTCCATTTCGAAAACGGTGACTGCCAGCAAGCCTATGCGGATGCGCTCGCAGCGACGAACGACGACGATTATCAGGAAAGAATGCGCACCTATGCGCGCACCGTCAGCGAGAACGCGGCCTGCGACTGGCTGTACACGCGCAAGAACTTCATGGCGGTTTCCGACCGGCTGCAGGGATATCCGAAGAATCTGACCGACCGTCTGTTGCCGCTGAGCAGGGTCGCATTGCACTGATTTTTCCGTGTCATTCCGGCGATTGACGAGAATCGTCCGTATTGACGCCAGTTGTCACAATCGCTTTCTAGACTAACGCTTATGACTGAAAGCCAAGCTAATACCATCAATGCGAACCTCACGCCGCTGCCCGACAAGGTCGGCGTGGACGGTCTCGAAGACAAATGGCGCGGCGTCTGGGACGAGGGCGGAGTCTACAAGTTCCGGAACACCCGCGACCGTAAGGCCGTCTATTCCATCGACACCCCGCCGCCCACCGTTTCCGGCCATCTGCACGTCGGCCACGTGTTCTCCTACACGCACACCGATACAATCGCCCGTTTCAAGCGCATGAACGGCTTCGACGTGTTCTATCCGATGGGCTGGGACGACAACGGCCTGCCGACCGAACGCCGTGTGCAGAACTACTATGGCGTGCGCGTGGATACCTCCCTGAAGTACGATCCGAATTTCGTGCCGCCGTTCGAAGGCACCGACGGCAAGAAGATCGATGCCAAGGATCAGGTGCCGATCAGCCGCAAGAACTTCATCGAACTATGCGAGAAGCTCACCGCCCAGGATGAGAAGCAGTTCGAGGCGCTGTGGCGCTCCCTCGGCCTGTCCATCGACTGGTCGCAGACCTACCACACCATCGGTAAGCATCCGCAGCGCGTGGCCCAGAAGGCGTTCCTGCGCAATCTGGCCCGTGGCGAGGCCTACCAGAAGGACGCTCCGGGCCTGTGGGACGTGACCTTCCAGACCGCAGTGGCCCAGGCCGAGCTGGAATCGCGCGAATATCCGGGCTTCTACCACAAGATAGCCTTCCGTTTCGAAGATGGCACCCCGATCTATATCGAAACCACCCGTCCGGAACTGCTGGCGGCCTGCGGCGCACTGATTGCGCACCCGGATGACGACCGTTACAAGAAGTATTTCGGCCAGTACGTCTACTCCCCTCTGTTCCGTGTGAAGGTGCCGATTCTGGCGCACAAGGCCGCGGAGATGGACAAGGGCGCCGGCATCGCCATGTGCTGTACGTTCGGCGATGTGACCGATGTCGAATGGTGGCGTGATCTGAATCTGCCGCTGCGTTCCATCATCCAGCGTAACGGCCGTATCGTCATGGATACCCCGGACTGGATCGAAGACGGCAAGGGCCGCGAGATCTTCCAGGAGACGGCCGGCAAGACCACGTTCTCCGCACGTAAGATCATCGTCGATGCACTGCGTGAATCCGGCGATCTGGACGGCGAGCCGACGCCGACCAAACGTATGACGAACTTCTACGAGAAGGGCGATAAGCCGCTCGAAATCGTCACCTCCCGCCAGTGGTATCTCAAGAACGGCGGCACCGACCAGCAACTGAACGCCGAACTGATCGAGCGTGGCAAGGAGCTGAACTTCCATCCGGACTTCATGCGCGTGCGCTATGAGAACTGGGTGCATGGCCTCAACGGCGACTGGCTGATTTCCCGCCAGCGCTTCTTCGGCGTGCCGTTCCCGCTGTGGTACCCGGTGAAGGAGGACGGCACCGCCGACTACGATCACCCGATCGTGCCGAGCGAGGACATTCTGCCGATCGATCCGACCGACGACGTGCCGGAAGGCTACAGCGAGGACCAGCGTGACGTGCCGGGCGGCTTCACTGCCGAACAGGACATCATGGACACTTGGGCCACCTCGTCGCTCACCCCGCAGATCGTGACCCGCTGGGAGGAGCCGGGCGAAGAGAACCGGGCCATCTTCAACGCCACCTTCCCGATGGATCTGCGCCCGCAGGGCCAGGACATCATCCGTACATGGCTGTTCTCCAGCGTGGATCGCGCGCATCTCGAGAACAAGTGCCTGCCGTGGGCCAACGCCACGCTGTCGGGCTGGATTCTCGATCCGGACCATAAGAAGATGTCGAAGTCCAAGGGCAACGTGGTCGTGCCGGACAAGCCGATCAAGCAGTTCGGCGCCGACGCGGTGCGCTATTGGGCTGCGGCGGCCCGTTTGGGCTTGGACGCCACCTACGACGAAGGTCAGATGAAGATCGGCCGCCGTCTGGCCATCAAGCTGCTCAACGCCACCAAGTTCGCGCTGGCCATCGGCCGCGAGGACGAGAACCATCATGTAGGCGCTGCGGCCACCGCAAGCTGGAATCCGGCCGACGTGACCGAGCCGCTGGATCGTGCCGCCATGGCCAAGATGGCCCATGTGGTGAGCGAAGCCACCAAGAATCTCAACAACTATGAGCATTCCAAGGCTCTTGAGGTCATCGAGAACTACTTCTGGCAGTTCTGCGACGATTACATCGAGCTGGTCAAGAACCGCGCCTACGGTACCGCCGATTCCACCGGCCATGTGCCGAGCGAGAAGGCCGTGAAGTCCGCACGCACGGCTCTGGGCCTGGGTCTGGACGCATTCACCCGCCTGCTAGCCCCGTACCTGCCGTACGCCACTGAAGAAGTGTGGAGCTGGATGCATGAGGGCGAGGGTTCCGTGCACCGCGCCGCATGGCCGAAGGCCGAGACGTATGCCGCCGCCGCGTTCAAGGCGTCTCCGGAGCTGCTCACCCATGCCGGTGAGGCGCTGGCCGCGCTGCGTGGCATCAAGTCGAAGGCCAAGGTTTCGATGAAGACCCCGATTCTGTCGGTGAAGCTGGGCGTCTCCGACGAGGTGCGCGGCTCCATCGAGAGCGCGCTGGCCGATATCGCCGAAGCGGGTCGCGTGGTGGGCCGCATCTCCTTCGTGGGCGCCGCAGCGGCGGCCAAGGCCATCAAGGAGACCGCTGAAGCCGCCAAGGATGCCGCGGCAGAGGCCAAGGCCGAGGCAGAGGCCGCAATCGATGTGATCGTGGCTGACAGCGAACTCGGTGAGCCACCGGCCAAGAAGCCGAAGAACCAGTAAGCCGGAAAGACCCTGATCGTTGGGCCCTTCTCCCCGTCAGAGGGAGGAGGGCCCGATTCATAGCACGGGAACGGAAAGCAGATACTGGGTGTCGTGACCGGTCGCACCGACCGTGCCACCTGTGATATGACGACTGCCGAGATGTTGGACGGCTTCCTGCAGCATTTCTGCGGCGGAGGCCAGTTCGACGGTCTCATCGATCAGATCGCTGGACTCAGCCTCGATCGGCGCACGCGAACTGACGATGCTGTATGCGCTGATCGGCAGCGACCCCGCACCGGCGGATGCCGCACCCGAAACACCCGAAACAGCGTCACCTGACGTTGCGGAGTCCTTTGTGTCGCTTTCCGACGAACCGTCCACTCCCCCGACCTTCGCCATGTTCTTCGACGTAGTGTCGGCGGCGGCACCGAACGATGAACGCAATCCGCCGGCGTAGCTCATCACATCATCCATGCTGATGGCGTTCCGGTCGTCTACCAAGCTGTCCGTGGCACCGTCCTCGCTCTGCTGACGAATCGCCTTGGCCTGCGCACGCTCAACCTTACGTTTGGCCTTCTGACGGGCCTTCTCGGCTTTTGCCGGCAACGTCGTACCGTCGGACAAGGTGTGGCCGCTGTGCAGGGAGGCAATCTGCACCGTGCCGCGCGTGGTCGTCGCGGAATCCTGGGACGAGGTGGTGGAAGTATTGGAATCATTGCCGGCGGCATCATCGGTTTCCAACTGATCGGCGAAGCGCACCGCAATCTGATGGAAGGCGCTGGCCTGACCGGTATGTTCGCTGGCATCCGCCAGTGCGTTCATGGCGTCGGCCACGTTGCCGGCGGCCGCGGCAAGTTTCCTGTTCGTGTCGATGCCGCTGCGCACGTCCGCAATCGCCTGACGTTCGTAATGCGAGGCCGTTGCGGCCGTGGCTCCGAGCTCTTTCAAGCGTGCGGTGTAGGCATCGGTGAAATCCATGGAATAGGGGATCATTGCGCTCGATAGCTGCGATTGCCCTGCACTGTAATCTTTGGCGCCCCGTTGCTGTTCCTCGCCGGCGCGTCTGCCCAATTCGCCAAGCAGTCCCGACGTGCCGCGCCGTTCGATGGTACGAATCACGTCGTCCACGGCGTCGGCGGCACCGGCATGCCGGTAGGCGGCACTCACATCGTTCACCGCGTTGGCGAGATCGACCACGGATCGTGCCACATCAGTATCGCCGTTGAGTTCGGCGGCGGTGCCTAGAATGGCGGAAAGTTGCGTGGAATCGCCGATCGAACCGGAAAGATGGGTCGTATATGAGCCGACATACGCATCGATATAGCCGTCGAAGGCCTGCTGATGCGTGGCCGTCCGCTCGGCGATGGTCTGCGTGGCCAGTTCCTTTTCCCGGTCGCGCAGTGTTTTCAACTGTTCGATGAGCTGATGATTGCTTTGCGAGCCGACATTCGTCAGACCATCCACCAGGTTAGAGGCACGGTCCGTCAGATTGTTGAGATTATCGGCAAAATCATCATCGTCTTCGGCCCGCACGGCAGCGACGGCCAATGAACTCATCGTGAAATGCCTGGCATCGACATATGTGGTGAAGGTCAGTTCCTCACCCGGCTCGCCAATGGCGGCGATCAATGTGGAGGAATTGCCGGATATCACGGTCACGCCATCGTCGGATACGACGTCGCTGCCGACGCGGCTGGGAATGGTGAAGGCGACCACAGGTACGAGATTGCGTGCATCGTCGGTAATCGTTTGGGTGGCGCCGTCGACGGCCTTGACCGTCAGACGGATACCGACCATGCCGGTGGCGCCGTTCACCTGCTGCACGCTCACGTCCGGGCCATTCAACGTGAACGTGGCGCTCACGGACCATGGCAGCGATACCGTACCGGCGGCGATGCGTTGGGAAGCCGTGGAGCCGCTGTCCGTCAGATACAGCCGCCCGGGCCGGTCGGCCGCCGTATAGGAACTCATCACGTCATGTGAGGCCACGTCGACGGCATAGCGTCCATCCTGGCGTATCCGGCCTACGATGTCGGATACGCCCACGCCGGCCACGGGCAACCCGCACAGTACGACCATCGCGATGGCGGCGGCGCATGCGCGACGCATCGTGCGAACGTTGCGATGACGAGTGCACATGCCGGACCTTCTTAGCAGTCAGAATATTGTTCCACAACAAATTGTTCCAAAACAAACAATCTACTGCGCGGTATGCCCGCAGAGTCCGGAAAATGGGCAGATCAGGCGAACACGTCGAGTACGCCCGGATCGCCTCCCGCATCGGCGATGCGCTTGTGACGGCGCTTGGCCTCGGTCACCACGAATTCGCGGTACATTTCGGCGATATCGGGGTCAAGACCGGCATCGACGGCAATGCGATGCAACCGTTCAATCTGGTAGTCCTCACGCTTGTAGTCGGCCGGGGCGAAGCCGGCACGCGCCTTGAGCACGCCCACCTGGGACGTGTACTTGAATCGTTCCGCCAACAGCGACACGATGGCCGTGTCGACATTGTCGATTGACTGACGCAACGACTTGATCTTCGCCACGGTTTCGGCGACCTGGGGATCGCCTTGGGCGGTATCCGCATCGATGACGGTTTCGGTTTCGTCCGGTTCTGCTGGCCGAAGCCAGTCGTGTTCGCTATCGCTCATGGTCACCAGAGTACCGCTACTTTGCGAAGTAACGCTGCAGCACGATCGTGGTTTCGGTGCTTACCGGAACGGTTTGGTGAATGACGTTGAGCAGCTCTTCGAGCTTGCTTGGCGATTCCGCACGCACGGTGAGCATGTAGCTGGGCGAGCCGGCCACGGAATCGCACGACATGATGCCGTCGGCATCGTGCAGTTTTCCCGGAATTTCGGATTCGCACGCATAATCGGTGGGGGTGACCGCGATGTAGGCGCTGACCGGCAGACCTCGCTTCTCATCATCGATGATCGCCTTGTATCCGCTGATCACGCCGCGACGTTCCAGCTTCTGTACGCGCGACTGCACCGCCGACACCGACAGTCCGGTCGCCTCCGAAAGCTGGGCCAATGTCGCACGGCCGTCTTTCTCCAACATGTTCAGGATGCACGTGTCGATGCCGTCGATCTGGCATGCGATCGATCGCGCGCTCTCCGCAGTGGTGCCACTACTTGTCATAAACGGTCCCTCCTCATACCAAGTCCATGTATCCAATATCGGCAATGCCGATACCCCTAGTGACAATCGGCGTAATACCCCTAACCATACCTATTTCAGTGCACATCACCACGCATCATTTTCGCTACAAGAGTGCCGTCTTTTTGCTGACGCAGAGTTTTACACTGATTATTTCCACCATCATCCTTCTATATACTGCAATATTTACTAATATCAGTTTCATAAAACGTATTTTTTATTCTTTTTGAAAAATACGAAAATCCTGTTTATATAGTGGCCACGGATCGGAACGCCGCAACGAAGGTGCCGTCAACGCAACACGAAGGGGCATGCAACCCGTTCGTTGCATGCCCCTTGATGGATATCGCACATCGGCCGATGGCCAAGTGTTTCGGTCACGCCCGCAATTGGCGCGGACGGACGTCGGCGCTATCAGTTGCCGCTGGTCACGTTACCGCTCTGCTGAATCAGCGAAGCCATGAAGTCGCGGTTGGTCGCGGTCTTCTTCAGACGCGGCACAAGCGTCTGGTAGGCCTGCTCCGGCTCGAGACCGCCGAGCAGACGGCGCAGACGGTAGATGATCGGCAATTCCTGCGGATCGGTGATGAGCTCCTCGCGACGGGTGCCGGAGGCATTCACGTCGATGGCCGGGAACAGGCGCTTGTCGGCAAGCTCGCGGCTCAGACGCAGCTCCATGTTGCCGGTGCCCTTGAATTCCTCGAAGATCACCTCGTCCATCTTGGAACCGGTTTCCACCAGTGCAGAGGAGATGATGGTCAGGGAGCCACCGTTTTCGATGTTGCGGGCGGCACCGAAGAACTTCTTCGGCGGGTACAGGGCCTGGGCGTCCACGCCACCGGACAGGATGCGGCCGGAAGCCGGTGCGGCGATGTTGTAGGCGCGGGCGAGGCGGGTCATGGAATCGAGCAGCACGACCACGTCCTGACCGAGCTCCACGAGGCGCTTGGCACGTTCGATGGCGAGTTCGGCGACGGTGGTGTGGTCGGAGGCCGGGCGGTCGAAAGTCGAGGAGATGACCTCGCCCTGCACGGTACGCTCCATGTCGGTGACCTCTTCCGGACGTTCGTCCACGAGCACGACCATCAAGTGGACTTCCGGATTGTTGGTGGCGATCGCGTTGGCGATGTTCTGCAGGGTGATGGTCTTGCCGGCCTTCGGCGGAGAGACGATCAGGCCGCGCTGGCCCTTTCCGATCGGCGCCACGATGTCGACGAGACGGCCGGTGAGCTTGTTCGGCGTGGTCTCCTGCTTCAAACGCTCCTGCGGATACAGCGGGGTCAGCTTGTTGAACTGCGGACGATTCATCGCCTCTTCCACGGACAGCCCGTTGATGGAGTCGATGGACTGCAGCGGCACGAACTTCTGGCGCTGGTTGCGACGGTCACCCTCACGCGGAGTACGGATGGAGCCGTGCACGGCGTCGCCCTTGCGCAGACCATACTTCTTGACCTGGCCCATGGAGACGTATACGTCATTCGGTCCCGGCAAGTAGCCGGAGGTGCGCACGAATGCGTAGGATTCGAGCACGTCGACGATGCCGGCGACCGGTACGAGGTCTTCCTTCGGCTCCTCGCGACGCTGCTCGCGCTCGGCATGGTCGTTGTTGCGATCGTTACGCTCGTTGCGATCGGCATCACGGCCACCATCGCGGCCACGACGATCCTCACGGTCGTCGAAGTCGCGGTCGCGTCCACGCATGCGGCGTCCGCGGCGGTCGGTGCGATCGTTGTTGCGATCGCGCTCATTACGGCCACGGCCATGACGGGCGTACTCGCCATCCTCGGCATTGGCGTGGTGATTGTCTTCGGCATCGTTCTGCGCGGGCAGAGCGGCGAGAATGTCATCGAGATCGCGCACGACATCCTCATCCTTCGTCTCTTCCACGGGAGTACGGCGGCGACGGCGGGGCTCGTTGTCGAAATCGTCCTTGCGACGGCGACGACGATCCTCCTGCTTCGGTTGGGCACCATCGATATCGAGTTCGGCAAGCAGGTCGGCTCCGCCTTCGGCATCACGACGCTTGCGACGCTCGCGACGCTGTTTCGAGGCTCCGCCCAATGCGTCAAGCGCCTCCACTGCAGCCTTGGCCTCGGCGGAATCCGCCGGAGATTCATCGGCTGCGGGTTCAGTCGAAGCCTTTACGGCCTTCTTACGGCGGCCAGCGGGCTTGTCCGCCGGCATCTCTGCGTGCGCCTGTTCGGCGGGTTCCGTGGATTCGGCGGGCTTGACGTCCAACTCATCGACGGCGGCATCGGCGTCGACTGCGGGCTTTGCCGCTCGAGTGCCCTTCGGCGTACGTACGGTAACGCCGGCCGGCGCTTCGCCGCCGGAACGGGCGGCCTGAAGCGTTGCGAGGAGCTCGGGCTTACGCATGGTGGAGGTACCGCGAAGTCCCATCTGCTTGGCGAGCTCTTTGAGCTCAGGCAATTTCATATCTTCAAGATTTGGGCTTGTTGCCACTGGTTTATGCCTTTCCTTGGCTTCACAGGCACACGCCTGCAACAGCTTAAAAAAGAATTGCGGAAAATCCGCCGTATGAAAGGTTCGCCGCGAATCATCACGGTTTTCGAACTTCGTCAACCATACAACGCAATCCAGACCAACGCAAAAACCATGCGCACGTCGCGCGGCCGACGGCAACGAAAAAGCCCGTCGAGCCGAAGCTCAGCGGGCTGGAGAGGACTCTTCGTCTTCTACTTTTCTTCGTGGTAACTCTTATCGGTGTTGACCGACCACACATTCTTCTTGGAGGTCTTGCCGTTCCTGATGTTGCCGACGGCCTCGATGGCGGTGGCCATGGAGTGGTCCATGTTGTTGTAGCGGTGCTGGCCGTTACGTCCGACGCAGTAGAGGTTGCCGAAGGAGTCGAGGTATTCGACGAGTTCCGGCATGCGATCGTAGGTGTCGAAGTAGGCCGGATACGCCTTCTTGACGCGTTCGCGATGGGAGTCGAGCACGTCTTGCGGACCGTTGATGATCTGCATGCGGGTGAGCTCCTGGATGGCGAACTTGGTGGCTTCCTCGTCGGACATGTTCCAGAAGGAGTCGCCTTCCTCGCAGAAGTATTCGAGACCGATCCACACGGTGTCGTCGACGTCCTTGACCAGATACGGGCTCCAGTTGTTGAAGATCTGCAGACGGCCGACCTTATAGCCCGGATCCTGCACGTAGATCCAGCAATCCGGCACGATCGGCGGATTGCCGAGGGTCGGGATGTCGGTGGTGTTCTTCAAACGCAGATGCTTGACGAGCAGGCCGACGGTCACGAAATCGCGGTACGGCAGGCCGTTGGCGATTTCCGTCATATCGTTCGGAGCGGGCTTGTCGGAGGCGTCCACGGCATTGACGAGATCCTTGACCGGCATGGACGAGATGAAATTATCGGCGGTCATTTCGGTGCGGTTGCCTTCGGAATCCTCATACACGACGGAGGCGATCCTGCCGTTGGCCTGACGGATCTCGACCACATTGGCGTCGGTGATGACCTTCACACCGGCGGCTTCGCAGTTGGCTTCGACGGTTTCCCACAGCTGGCCCGGACCATACTTCGGGTACCAGAACTCTTCGATGAGGGAGGTTTCGACCTCGGAATTATCGCGCTTCTTCGGCATGAGCTTGGCGAAGGCGTTCTTCAGCACGCCCATGATGCTCAGGCCCTTGACGCGCTGCGCACCCCAATCGGCGGAGATCTGCGATGGGTGGCGGCCCCACAGCTTCTCGGTATAGCCCTCGAAGAACATGGAGTAGAGCTTGCGACCGAAACGGTTGATGTAGAAGTTCTCCAGATTGGTTTCCGGCAGCTTGTGCACCATGGACTTCAGATAGCTGAAACCGGCGACCAGGGTCAATTTCGGACCCATGGCCTTCAACGTGTTGGCGCTCAGCGAGATCGGATAGTCAAAGAAGTGACGGTTCCAGTAGATCCGGGACACACGATGACGCTTGAGCATCACCTTGTCTTCGACTTCCGGATCCGGTCCGCCTGGCTCCATGTCGTGCTCACGGCCGAGTTTCCTGTCGTCATAGCTGGGAGCGCCCTGCAGCGGCAGGACTTCCTTCCACCAGTCCATGATGCGCTCGTCCTTCGAAAAGAACCGGTGACCGCCGATATCCATACGGTTGCCGTCGTGCTTGACGGTGCGGGAGATGCCGCCAAATTCGCGGGTCGCCTCCAACACGGTCACATCGTAGTTTTCGGAGCCACCGTCCTTTGCGAGCTCCCAGGCAGCGGTCAGGCCGGCAGGGCCACCGCCAATAATCACCACGGATTGCTTTTGCGTCACTTTGAGGTCTCCTTATAAAAACAAAATCAGACACAGTCTACTAGAAGGTAAGGAAACGCACATTGCGACATGTGCGGATGCACACAAAATTATTCCCTGAGCCAAACCCATAATCACCCGTACATATCCCCTTGCACATGTCTGATGCCGTCTTCCGATTCATACGGAAGACGGCATCGGGCGATCGTCACAAGCGATCGGCATCAACGACGCATGCGCCACACGCTCAGCGAAATACCGGCCAGCGTCAGCCCGACCGCCAGTACGGCGATCACCGCAATCGCGCTTCCGGTACGCCCCAGCGACACCGACTGGCCGTTCGCCGCAGACGTCGTCTTACCGGCATCATCGGTCTTACCGGCATCATCCGTTGCCACATCGGTGTCGGTCGCCGTATTGGTGTCGGTCGTCATATCGGTGCCAGTCGTGGGATTGCCGGACGGCTCCGGCGTCGGCTCCACGTCGACCTGTTCGACGATGCGGGCATCCTGTCCGAGCGTCTTATGGTCAGCCGCCAGGCAGCTCTTCAGCTCGGTCAGCTTGTACCACGTCGAACCATCGGCGATCGGCGTGCATTCGGAACGGAACGCGATCTCGTTCTCGTTGTACAGCATGCGCACAATGGGCGTGTATGCGCTGCCGGTGGCCGGATCCTCACCCTGTTTGGCATACACATCCCACTGCACGTTCGTAGCCATCGGCGTCACCGATTCGCCACGCCACTCGTTGTTGTCGTAGGTGTACACGTCGGTGGTGGAGGCCGGGGCCTGCTGCGTGGAACCGGGCAATCCAAGCAATGCGGCGAACGGCATCATGGTCTCGGCATGGGCGAACCGGAAGGTCGCCACCGTGGACCCTCCGTTCACCCTCTCATCGATGGCATCGAAGAAATCATCCAGCAGAGGCTGCGCGATGGAGTAGGTCTCGCTCTGACCGGCGTAGCTCGGCCCCTTCTCGTAAAAATCTTCGGCATCCAACGCCCAGGCGAACAATTTGGCGTCCTGTGCATATTCACCCTGGAAATACTGGTTGAAATCGAAGGTGTGGTCACCGGTGTTCTCGTTCTGCATGTCGGCGGCGATGATATACAGGTTGTACAGGTTCATTGCGGCGTTGTACTCGCTCTTGATCTTCTTGGAGCCTTCGCCGCACGCATTGGCGTCCTTGGACGCGTCGGCGCCCGGCGCGCAGTTCTCGGCACCCTTCTTGGTGCCATCGGCGGTGTTGTACCACGTGTATTCGCCGTTCTCGAGTTTGGCGAGGAATTCGTCGGTGAAGATCTGCGACAGCAGGTCATGCGAGGCCCGCTTGATGTCGGCATTGTCGCCGATGGTCTCCTCGGCACCGGCGATGATCTCATCGTTGGCCACGAAATTCTGATAATCATTCGCGATGTCGTATGCCTTGGTGCCCGGTGTCTTTTCCGTACCGTCGGGATTCTGCACCTTATGGAAGTACAAGGTGTCGGGATTCTTCTGGAAATCCTTGCCGTCGCCGGAATCGGCGGGATCCGTCGGCTTGACGACGCTGTCGGTCAGCTTGCCGCTGGAAGCCGCATTGAAACCCTTCTCGAAGTTTTCGCCGGATTCGGTGGCACGCGCCTCGCCGGAGGACTGGTATGAAATCGTACCGCCATCGACTGCAGCCTGGTCGAACAGCGACTGATTGCGCTGGTACGCGCGCTCGCCGATGCCGTAATGCTGATCCGCACCCTGTCCGGTCAGCATGCCGTAGCCGTTTTCGACGTTGGCCGCGGTGATGCCGTTCAGGTTTTTCATGAACTCGGTTTTGATGGCGTCCGACTTGAATCCACCATCCCGCTCGGCCGCTTCGGCCATCTTCATCAGCAGCGCATCATACTTGTAGCTGGACAGGCCGCGTGATCCGTGACGGGCCATGCTTTCGGTATAGATCGGCTCGTACCCTTCCGGAGCTTTGCTATAGGATGCCACGGTTGCGGCGCTTGGTGCCACATACGGCTGCTTGCTGCTGTAGTATTGGCCATCGGATTCCAGGGCCAGGGCCGGGCAGACCGTTCCCGGCATCAGCATGGCGGCCGCAGCGACGCATGCAACGGAACCGACGATCCTCTTCATCATTCGTGTCGACATCAACATTCACTCTCATCTCATAGGCGGATGGGCGGGCCCGTAGTTCGGACACGCCATGAATGTTGTATGCGCACGAATCAAACACGACATGCGCATCAGGTGACATTCCGGCAAACTGTGGTCGCACAATCGGTGAACGGCCGACATGCGACAGCGAGACCTGCGAATCAGTGAATGTCGTCGGGGATGTCGATGTCGGTTTTCTGCACCTCTTCGACGTTCACGTCCTTGAAAGTGACGATGCGCACGTTTTTGACGAAGCGGCTGGAACGATACACGTCCCACACCCATGCGTCGGTAAGCTGTACGTCGAAATAGACGTCCTGACCGGCGGAACGTACGTTGAAATCGACCTTGTTGGCCAAGTAGAAGCGCCGCTCGGTCTCCACCACATAGGTGAACAGTTTGATGACGTCGCGATATTCCTTGTACAGTGCCAGCTCAGCGTCGGTTTCGTAGTTGTCGAGATCCTCGGCGCTCATCACTTGCCTTCCATGTCACGTTTACGGCCGCGGCCCAATGTACGCCACCAAGCCTCCTTGGAGGTCTTACGTTCGGAAGAACCGTACGGCCAGTTGTTGTCGGCATCGGTATCGCCGTTGACTGACTTGTCGGAATCATCGCTGGCTGATGTCTCATCGGGCTTGGTCTCGACGGCATCGGCCTTGCCGGGTTCCACGCCGATATGCTCGTAGGCCTCCTCACGGGTCATGCCCTGATTCCCGTCGGACTGGCCGCCGGCCTCGGCTTCCTTCTGTTCATTGATTCGAATGGCGATGGAATGCTCGCGAGCGCTCAACGCTTCCTTGACGCCGGGATTGTCTTCGATCACATGCATGCCGAACGCGTCGAGGGAGCGAATCGGGTCGAATTCGTCAACCAACGTGTCCATGACGATCAGATCCTGATACCGGTTTTGCGAGGCGTTCCATAACGCATCGCGGGAACGGCCGGACGGCACGAATCCCAAGGACTGGTATACGGAGACGGAACGCGTGTTCTGTTCGGGGACGGCCACCCAAATCCTATGCATGCCAAGGCCTGCCGGTTCCGGCGCAAAGCCGTACGTCATCACACGCGGCATGATGTCACGCGAATATCCGCGTCCACGGAAGTCCTGCCCCAAGATCACCTGAATACGGGAGGAACGGGCCCATCCGTCGATGTCGATCAGGAAAATCATGCCGATCACATTGTCGGAGGCCGCCGCATCGATCTCGCCATCCCCGTCATGATCGGATTCCGTGATGATCGACCATGCTACGGTGCGTCGGGATTCCGGATCGCCCACACCGGATTCGGTCGGCGTCTCGCCGTTGGCCCAGGCCACGGAACGACGCACCCACGCATGCACGGCGGCACGTTCGGCGACACGATCCTTGCCAGTGATGCCGGAAGCTCCCGGATATGCGTCAATGGCGTCCATGCGATCGAGATCCGCGACGGTCGCCGGACGCAGATGCACCATTTCACCACGAATCGGCGGTATGGTGATCCGTGCCGGCAGTTCGCGGGATTCAACGCTCACTATCGACGACTCAGCATTCTCTGGCATGTCTTCGTCCCTCGTATCGTTACAGGTGCGGCCTATGCCACAACCATTCCGACGGTATTGTACTCGACTGGAGGATAGCTGGGAATCGAAAGGGGGAGATTCCCGATGAAATCTCCCCCGATACGGTAAAAACACGCCGGAAATCCGTTTTTAGGGGATTCCGACGTGTCCTTCGACCCGCTGATGGACTGAGCAGTGAAGCACAGACCGGGAAAGACCGTAGTCGACCTCTCCCCCTTCGCCTTACTTGATCTTACCCATCACGATCTTGGTGACGGCCTTCGCGTCGGCCTGACCGCGGGTGGCGCGCATGACGGCACCGATGATCGCGCCCATCGGCTTCATGTTGCCGCCCTTGAGCTTCTCGACGATGTCCGGATTAGCGGCCAGAGCCTCGTCGACGGCCTTTTCCAGCGCGCCATCATCGGAGACGACCTGGAAGCCGTGCTTCTTGACGACCTCGGCCGGGGCACCCTCACCGGCAAGCACGCCTGCGACGGTCTGCTTGGCGAGTTTGTCGTTGAGCTTGCCGTCGGCGATCAGCTTCTCAACCTCAGCCACGTCGGCCGGAGCGATCGGCAGCTCCTCAAGGCTCACACCCTTGGCATTGGCCTCGCGGGACAGCTCGCCCAGCCACCACTTCTTGGCACCTGCGGCGCTCGCACCGGCCTTGACGGTCTCCTCAAGCAGATCCAAGGCATCGGCGTTGAGCACGTCGCGCATCTCCAGATCGTTGAAGCCCCACTCGCCCTTCAGACGATTGCGGCGCTCGCGCGGCATTTCCGGCATCTGGGCCTTCATCTCTTCGATGTGCTCCTTGGTGATGTGCAGCATCACCAAATCCGGATCCGGGAAGTAACGATAATCGTCGGCGTCGGACTTCACACGGCCGCCTGCGGTGGTCTGCGAAGCCTCATCCCAGTGGCGGGTCTCCTGCAGGATCTCGCCGCCTTCGGAAAGAATCTGCGCCTGACGGCGAATCTCATACTGCACGGTCTTCTCGATGCCACGGAACGAGTTCACGTTCTTGGTCTCGGAGCGGGTTCCGAACGGATCGGACGGGCTGTTGCGCAGCGACACGTTCACATCGGCACGCATATTGCCCTGCTCCATGCGGGCATGGGAGATGTTCAACGCACGCACGATGTCGCGAATGGCACGCACATAGGCGCCCGCGATTTCCGGAGCGCGCTCGCCCGCACCCTCGATCGGCTTGGTCACGATCTCAATCAACGGCACGCCGGCACGGTTGTAGTCGACCAAGGAGTGGTTGGCGCCTTCGATACGGCCGTCGGCACCGCCGACGTGGGTGTTCTTGCCGGCGTCATCCTCAATGTGCGCGCGTTCGATCAGCACACGGAAGACGGTGCCATCCTCAAGTTCCACATCCAAGTAGCCATTGCCGTTGGTCGGCTTGTCGTACTGCGAGATCTGGTAGTCACGCGGCATGTCCGGATAGAAGTAGTTCTTGCGGGAGAACTGGCTCCACTCGGCGATTTCGCAGTGCAGGGCCAGACCCAGCTTGATCGCGTAGTCGACGGCGGTCTTGTTCAGCACCGGCAGGGAGCCCGGCAGTCCCAGACTCACCGGGGTGAGCTGGGAGTTCGGGGCACCGCCGAAGGAGACTTCGGCCGGGCAGAACAGCTTGGTGGTGGTGGACAACTCCACGTGGGTTTCCAAGCCGATGACCGGATCGAACTTCTTGACGGCATCGGCGTACTTCATCAACTTTTCAGCCATTGTGTTTTCTTTCCTCCGATGCTTTCTACTTGCTCAGGCCGTCGAGCCACGGGGTGTTCAGGGACTGCCAAATCGGGCCGTTCCAATCCTCCTCAAGGGCGGCTTCGAGAGCTGCGGCCGGCTTGTACATGGCTTCGTCACGCTGCTGCGGGGCGAGGAACTGGAAGCCGACCGGCAGGCCGTCATCACTCAGGCCGGCCGGGACGCTCATGGCCGGGACTCCGGCGAGGTTGGCCGGAATGGTGGTGATGTCGATGGCGTACATGGCCATCGGGTCTTCGGTCTTCTCACCGAACTTGAAGGCGGTGACCGGGCTGGTCGGACCGACGAGCACGTCAACCTTCTCAAAGGCCTTCTTGAAGTCGTCGATGATCAGGGTGCGAACCTTTTGCGCGGAGCCGTACCAGGCATCGTAATAGCCGGCCGACAGAGCGTAGGTGCCTAGGATGATACGGCGCTTGACTTCGTCACCGAAGCCGGCCTCACGGGTGTAGGCCATCATGTTGGCGGCGGTCTGCGGAACGCCCGCCGGCGGCATGACGCGCAGGCCATAGCGCATGCCGTCGTAGCGGGCCAGGTTGGAGCTGACCTCGGACGGCATGATGATGTAGTAGGCGCCCAAGGAATACGGCAAGTGTGGCAGGGACACTTCGGTGACTTCCGCACCCATCTCTTCGAGCTTCTTGACGCCTTCGTTGAAGCGGGCCATGACGCCCGGCTGGAAGCCTTCGCCGCCAAGTTCCTTGATCAGACCGACCTTGAGGCCCTTCAGATCACGCTTCATGCCTTCGCGGGCGGCCGCCACCATCGGGCGCGGACCCTCCGGAATGGAGGTGGAGTCGCGCTTGTCATGGCCGCCGATCACTTCCTGCAACAAGGCCGCATCGAGTACGGTGCGGGAGCACGGGCCAATCTGGTCAAGCGAGGAGGCCATGGCGATCGCACCGAAACGGGATACGCCGCCGTAGGTCGGCTTAACACCGACGGTACCGGTCAGCGAGCCCGGCTGACGAATGGAGCCGCCAGTGTCGGTTCCCAAGGCGAGCGGGGCCTCGAACGCGGCCACCGCAGCTGCGGAACCGCCGCCGGAACCGCCCGGCACGCGCTCGGTATCCCACGGATTGTGGGTGGTCTGGTAGGCGGAGTGCTCGGTGGATGAGCCTTGCGCGAATTCGTCGAGGTTGGTTTTGCCCAGCAGCGGCATGCCCGCGGCCTTGAGCTTCTCGATGACGGTGGCATCATATGGCGGCACCCAACCTTCGAGGATCTTGGACGCGGCGGTGGTTTCGATGCCCTTGGTGACGATCATGTCCTTGATGGCGATCGGCACGCCGGCAAGTTCCGGCAGCTGGGCCTTCTCGTCGTCGGATTTGGCATCGAAGGCGTCGGCCTGTTCAAGAGCCTGTTCGCCGGAGACCTTCAGGAAGGCCTTGACGCTCGGCTCAGCGGCTTCGATGACGTCGAGATGGGCCTCGACCAGTTCACGGCTGGAGACCTCCTTGGCCTTGACCTTGGCCGCCATCTCGGCGGCGGACAGCTTGACGAGTTCAGTGGTGCTCATATCACTCCTCCCCCAAAATGCGTGGTGCGACGAACATGCCGGCCTCGGAGACCGGAGCGCCTGCGGTCGCTTCTTCCTGGGTCAGCGGAGTCTGCGGAACATCCGGACGCAGATAGGCCTCCAGTGGAATCGGGTTGGCGGTCGGCGGTACGTCATCAGTGGCTATTTCCTGCACCTTGTTGATGGATTCGGCGATGACGTTCAGATCGCCCTGCAGACGGGTGATTTCCTCATCGGTGAGTGCGATTCGGGCCAAATCGCCCAAATGCACGATTTCTTCTTTGGTGAAAGTAGGCATGCCCCTAACAGTAACGCGTCTGTGTGACGAGCACACGTCTTTTCATTCGCCAGCCCAATGCAGTCCGCGGCGGCTCTTCCCCTGCCTGTTGCAGTCCCGCATCGGCCTCTTCGCCAACCCAATGCAATCCACATGGCGGATTATTCCCCAGCCTTTGCATATGGCGGATATTCCAGCCACTGGAGAAATCATCCCGCTAAAGACCCCATCAGGAACCCAATCCCTCCAGTCACTGGAGGAATCACCCCGCTAAGACACCCTTCAGAAACCCAAACCCTCCAGCCACTGGAAGAATCACCCCGCTAAAGACCCCATCAGCGGGATAAAACACCCAGTGACTGGAAGAAATACCTCGCTCAGAAGCCCCGTAACGACCATATCTATCCAGTGACTGGAAGAATCACCCCGCAATATGACCTCTCGGCATGCGGATTCATCCAGCAGCTGGAGGAATCGGACGATGCGTTACCGTATCGACGGCAAAGTTATGCACAGACACGCCGAGAGGCCTTTGAGTTATCCACATTTGCCTATCGCGCTTCCCTCGGTACCAAGCCACAGGGTAGCGTCGAATCATGAAAGCGTATCCTCAGATCGACAGGCTTCTTGATCAAGCCGAAAGCGCACAACGATGTGCGCACAGTAACAAGCCCTTGATGCAGAAAGGGCTCTATCGCAGATACCTCGCGGGGGATCTGGTCAAACCGTATCCTGGACTGTTCGCACGTTCGGCATACTGGAATCGTCTGAATGCCGCGGAACAGTCGTTGCACGCAGCCCGTACGCTCAAAGATCTCCACGGCAATTGGATCTTCGCGGGAATCACCGCAGCGGCGGCGCATGGTTTTGAACACCAATGGCTCCTGCATCATCAGGGATTGACCATCACCCTGCCCACACGCGGCTCATACCGTTCACATGACAAGCTCAATGTCATCTACAGTCCATTCCCGAAAGACAACGCGGTCATCGTGAATGGCATACCGGTCACCAATCCGGCGCGTACGCTTCTTGATTGCGGCCACATGCTGGAATTCCGGTTCGCCTTGCCGATTTTCGATTCCGCCGCCGCCGAAGGGGTCGGCAATGATCAGGTATTGCAGGAATGCGTCCGTACCACGCGTGACTGCACGACGATCTTCAGACTTATGCAGCATGTGGATTCGAGTAGCGAGAACGGCGGCGAATCCTTGGCACGCGGAACCATGATCGAAGCCGGCTTTTCGATTCCTCAGCTTCAGATACCCTTCACTGATCCCACAACCGGAGAGCGGTTCCGTGTGGATTTCTTGTGGCGTGCGGATGATGGCAGGATCATCGTAGGCGAATTCGATGGCACGGCGAAGTATGTGGATCCGGAAATGACCGGTCGGAAGAGCATACAGGAAACCGTCCAAACGGAACGTAATCGTGAGCAGGCCTTACGTCGTGCCGGAGTCACGGAAGTCGTCCGATTCACCTTCGATGACGTTCTGCAACGCAACCCGCTGATAGCGAAGTTGCGCCGCGCGGGAGTCCCGACCGTACCATAATGCGTTCATTTCCAGTCGCAGGAAGCATCAACCGCAGCCCGTCAAGACCGGGGAACGGCATGCTGAGCAATCCAGGCGTGCATGGAGACTGCGGCCGCAGCACCTGCATTGATGGAGCGAACCGAACCGAATTGGGAGATGTAGACCACATCGTCGGCCAGCTCGAGCGCCTTCTCGGACAGACCCGGGCCTTCCGCGCCGAAGAGCATGAGGCAACGCTTGGGGAAATGATAGGTTTCCATCGGCACGGCACCGGGAATAATGTCAAGAGCAATGATGCGTGCGGCCTGCAGGTCGGCGATTTTCGACTCTAATTCAGCCAGTTGCGCCAGCTGCTCTGTGTTTTTTTGAGCGTCATATGCAGCCAAAGTATTCGATACGGTGCCGGATGATCGGGGTTCGGCACCGGTATCGGCAATGTCAGAGACATCGGTTTGCGGCGGTACGAAGACGCAGGCATCGTCGGGACGTGGTCCGGTCGCGGTTCCACGCATGCGGCATGCGATGGCCGCAGCCTGCGATTGCGCCGCGGCGATTTCACCTGAAATGCGGTATTTCCAGCATTCGACGAGTTCAGCGATGGATGGATGGTTTTCGACGTGCTGGTACAGTTCCGTCATGAGCGCGCCCTTGCGATTCCACTTGTGCGGCCCGACGATATGTACGCGGGATGCTTGGAATGCATTGGCCGTGCGCACCATGGATCCGATGTTGAAGTCATGCGTCCAGTTCTCCACGGCGACTTCGAACTCATGACGGCCATGCGCGTCAAGATCGGCCTTGATGGCCGCGACGGACCAATAGCGGTAGCGGTCGAGCACATTGCGACGATCGCCTGCATCAAGCAAGGATGAATCGAATCGCATATCGAAATTCGGGGATTGCGGATTGTCCGGACGCGGCTCTCCCGGATGGGTTTCGGCCCACGGGCCTACGCCCACCTCACGGAATACCGGTTCGCCGGACGCTTTCGCCGCGACATCGATAGGGTTGGGTGCGTGCATGGTTCCTTCCGATTTTCATCCCGTACGCGTCAGCATCAGGCAGGGCCTAGGTTTTCCGCCCTCTGATACAAGTGAGCAACGAGCCGACTCAGTGAAGCTCGGACTCCTTGTACACTTCGATGAATGGCAACTCGGACTCATCGCCGGAGACCGGATTGACGACCTTGATGGTCGGATGGATCATATCCACGCCACCAATCAACGACGCCACGGCGAGCACTTCGGCCCCTTCCCTCTCCACGACGGAAAAGTCGAGACTCAGTTCGTTGCCATTACGCAAGGTGACAAGCGAGGAGGTTTGCACATACGACTTTTCGGACAGCCAGGAGTCGAGCAGCACCACGCGCTTGCCCGTGATGGACGGTCCCTTGATGGACGGGTACACGAAATCCATGACGAATCCGTTCAAGTCTTCACCACGGGAGGCCGCAGCCTGGATCATGGCGGAGACCAACGGCACCGCAGCGGCGGTCAACGCGCCGACGGCATCGACATCATCAACGGAATAGCCGGCTTCCTCCAACGTATCAAGCAAGATATGCCCGACGACGGAGGCCCCGCGATGATCGAACGTCACGGATGCAAGCTCTGAGAACGGCTTGTCCTTCATCTCGGCCTGCAGCAGGGTCTTGAGCTGATCGCGCGGCTCGAGCATGGCGAAATCGACGGTGGACGGCTCAGTGGCGGTGGCGGTCGATGCGACCTCGGTGGCGGCCGGCACGGTCTTACGGAAAGTCTTCTCGTCAGTCATGGCTCCAGCCTATCCTTTCGGCTCGTCAATCCCTCGCATCATCTACGGTTTCGGGCGCCGTCAGCTCACGGATATCCGCCTTCTCGGATGGAATGATTTCCACGGATTCGATGACCTTGCCCTGATCCACACGTTGCAGTTTGCGAGCGGTGACCAGCACGCGAGACTCCAATGACGAGGCGAACGCATTATAGGCGCCAACCGTTCTGGTGATCGCCGTGCCGAGTTTGGTGGCGCGCTCCCCCAGCACCGCGAAACGCTCATACAGTTCACGTGACAGGTCGAACAGCATTTTCGCGTCATCGGTAAGGCTCTGCTGTTGCCAGGCGTAAGCCACCGACTTCAACACCGCCCACAACGTAATCGGTGAGGTCAAAGCCACCTTACGGGCGAATGCGTCGTCCATCAGCGTCGGATCGGTCTCCAAGGCGGCCTGCAGCAGCGATTCGTTCGGGATGAAGGCGATCACGAAATCCGGCGCGTCCGAGAACGCGTTCCAGTAGGCCTTGTCCCCCAGCACCTTTACATGCTCGCGCACTGCCTTGGCATGGGCCCTCAGCAGATCCGCCTTACGTGCCAGCTCCTCCTGCGAAGCGGTGTCGGGAATCTCGCAGGCACGTTGATAGTCGGCATATGGTGCCTTTGCGTCGATCGGAATGGTTTTACCACCAGGCATGTGGATCACCATGTCCGGACGCTGGGTATGCCCGTCCGCATCGGTGACGACCACCTGCGTATCAAAATCGACATGTTCCAGCAGACCCGCCGATTCGACGATGTTACGCAATTGCGCCTCGCCCCAGGCGCCACGTACCTTGTTGTTGCGCAATGCAGCCGACAGCGAGCTCGTCTCACGGTCGAGCCGCGCCTGCTGTTCCCCCAAACCCTTGAGTTGCTCGCCGAGCGCACCCATTTCACGCTTGCGCCCCTCTTCGATTTGGGAAACCTTCTCCTGAAGGGCGTCAAGATTCTTCTGCACAGGAGCCAGAGCGGAGAGCACCTTGCTCTGCTCCCGCAACTGCCGCTCGCTTTCGGTCTGCCGACGTTCCGCCTCCGCGGCGGCCTTTTCACGCTCACGTTCGATTCTCGTCTGCTCGGCGCTTTGCGCCTTCGCCAGCTGGGATTTGAGATATGTCAGCTGCTGATTCAATCCTTCGGACTGCGTGCGGTACTGTGCCACGGATGTGGTCAGATCGCCGATCCGTCGCCGACCGTCCTCGATCTGAGCCTTCGCCTCGTTCAAGTCGGCGGTACGCGCATCCCGCGCCATGTCCTGCCCTCTGGATCGCCCCGCAAAAAAGCCCGCGGCCGCTCCAAGCACGGCCACGATTACCACCAGCACCACTACAAACACAGGATTGTCGAACATATGTTCTAGTAAACAGCATGCGGTGGACCACGTGTCGCAGCCACGCCCGCATCCACTCGACGAACCGCATTCATCCGTACGAACGACCACCCGATACCCCGCGCTGGATTATGCTGGGGAGCAGTCGTACGAGAGCGAAGGAATACAAGAGGCTGGTATGGGATTCGATTTGTTCATGGCCGCAGTCGCCATCGTGGTCGCCTCCATTGCGACATGGGGCATTCTCAGATTCTTCCTCGGCCAATCACCGACCGACGGCAGATCGTCGACGCCACCAATGTCAGACGATCGCAAGGACCCCCCGGCAACCGAAACATCGGCGGACCATGTGCGGAACCATTCCAGCCCCAGTACCGATCCACCATCATCGGAAGCCGAACGGTCCGCCAACAAGCGGCCCGAAGCCGCCCCTGCCGCCAACTCCGCGGAATCCGCCGATGACGGCCAACGCATCGTTCCGCTGCTCGTCATCGCCACGATTCTTACGATTCCAACGTTCGCCATCACCATGCTCATGCTCGGCAGCGTAACCATGCCCGACTGGCTGACCAATCCATGGCTGCATGCCATCGTGATTACGCCGGTCATGTTCTATTGCGGTGCGCCGATTCATCGCCGCGGCATGCCCGCCCTGCATCAACGCACGCCGAATGCGGATTCGCTGATTTCGCTTGGCATGTCAATCGTCTATGTCTACAGTCTGCTGCTATGCGTGGTGTCTTGGATTTTTCCGGTTGGCTCACGCGATCCGTATTTCGCGTTCGTCGGTGTGGTCGTGATGCTGGCATTGATCATTCGCCTGATTCGCCGGAAGCTGGTGATCGTGCGGTTTCCGATCGAACATCCCGAAGATTTTGAGCAGGCGCTGAAGATTCGCGCAACCAATGCGTCGTCACAGTCGGCACAGTCAACACAGCCGCCACAGTCGGCACATGGAAAAAGCGCGGAGGAGGTTGTCTTCCGCGCCAGAATAGGCCATGTGATCCACACTCGCGTACTACAGATCACCACTGCAGTGACGATGGTCGTCGCCGTGTGGACGTTCGCGCTATGGCTGGTGTTCGGCATGCAGCCGAAGCTTGCGGTTGCGGTACTTATCGCCGCTACCGTGTTATCGGTCGCAGGCCTGGTGCTTGAGGTCGGCGACCGCGTTTCCTCCCTCTGACAAGGGAGGAAACGGCAGGGCCGATGCCGGCGGACCTCACTGAGGTTCGCCGGGAGCCTCTTTCCCGCAGGGGAACGGCCCGGCTTACTTGCCCATGTCCGCCAGTTGATCGCTCGCCCATGCGGACAGTTCGAGATGATCGCCGCCGGTCTGATCCACCAACACGGTGTCGCCGTCATGCACCTGGCCAGCCAGCAGCATGCGCGCCAGCTGATCGCCGACTTCGGTCTGCACCAGGCGACGCAGCGGGCGAGCGCCGTACGCCGGATCGTAGCCGGTGTTGGCCAGCCATTCGCGTGCCGAATCGGTCACATCGAGCGTGATGCGACGCTCGGTCAGGCGAGCGGAGACCTGCGCCACCTGGATGTCCACGATGCCGCCCAGTTCCTCGCGGGTGAGCGGGTGGAACATGACCAGCTCGTCCAAGCGGTTGATGAATTCCGGCTTGAACTGCATGTGCACGGCATCCATCACGGCCTTCTTCTTGGCGTCCGCATCCAAGTCCGGATTGACGAGGAATTGCGACCCCAAATTGGAGGTCATGATCAGAATCGTGTTCTTGAAGTCCACGGTACGGCCCTGACCATCGGTCAGACGGCCATCGTCGAGCACTTGCAGCAGCACGTCGAATACTTCCGGATTGGCTTTCTCCACCTCATCGAACAGCACCACCGAGTATGGGCGGCGGCGTACGGCCTCGGTGAGCTGGCCGCCCTCCTCGTAGCCGATGTAGCCCGGCGCGGCGCCGATCAGGCGAGACACGGAGGCCTTTTCCATGTATTCGCTCATGTCGATGCGCACCATGGCCTTCTCGTCGTCGAACAGGAAGTCCGCGAGCGCCTTGGCCAGTTCGGTCTTGCCCACGCCGGTGGGGCCTAGGAACAGGAACGAGCCGGTCGGACGATTCGGGTCGGAGATGCCGGCACGCGAGCGCCGCACGGCGTCCGAAACCGCTGCAATGGCTTCCTTCTGGCCGATCACACGCTTACCGAGATACTCCTCCATGTGCAGGAGCTTTTCATTCTCGCCTTGCATGAGGCGGCCGACCGGGATGCCGGTCCATTCGGATACGATGCCGGCCACGGAATCGGCATCGACGTGGTCGGGCACCATCGGTTCGGTTTCGGCGACCGCGGTGCCGTTCGCGTCATTGTTGTCGGCGGCGGCTTCCGCTGCGGCCAGTTCCTTCTGAATCGCGGGGATCTCGCCGTACGAGATGCGGCTGGCCTTCTCCAGGTCACCTTCGCGCATGGCCTTGTCGGCTTCTACGCGCAGGTCGTCGAGCTTGGCTCGCAAATCGCCGACCTTGTTGTGGCCGGCCTTTTCCGCGTCCCAACGTGCCTTGAGGCCGCTCAGCTTTTCGCGGGCGTCCGCCAGATCGGCCTGCAGCTTCTCGAGGCGGTCCTTCGAAGCGGGGTCTTCGGCCTTCTTGAGCTGCATCTCCTCCATTTCGTAGCGGGTCACCTTGCGTTGCAGTTCGTCGATTTCCTCCGGCGAGGAGTCGAGTTCCATACGCAGGTGCGCGGCTGCCTCGTCGACCAGGTCGATGGCCTTGTCGGGCAGCTGGCGGCCGGAGATATACCGGTTCGACAGGGTTGCGGCGGCGACCAGCGCATCGTCGCCGATCGTCACCTTGTGGTGCGCCTCGTAACGTTGCTTCAGACCACGCAGGATCGCAATCGTGTCTTCCACGCTCGGTTCGCCGACGAAGACCTGTTGGAAGCGGCGTTCCAGTGCCGGATCCTTTTCGACGTTCTCTCGATATTCGTCGAGCGTGGTCGCACCGATCAGGCGTAGTTCGCCGCGGGCCAGCATGGGCTTGAGCATATTGCCTGCGTCCATGGAGCCTTCGGCGGCGCCCGCACCGACGATGGTGTGGATTTCGTCGATGAAGGTGATGATCTGCCCGTCAGACTTCTTGATCTCCTCGAGCACGCTCTTCAGTCGTTCCTCGAATTCGCCGCGATACTTGGAGCCCGCGACCATGGAGCCGAGGTCGAGCGAGATCAGCTTCTTGTTCTGCAGGGTGGTCGGCACGTCACCGGCGACGATGCGCTGCGCCAGACCTTCCACGACGGCGGTTTTGCCGACGCCCGGCTCGCCGATGAGCACCGGATTGTTCTTGGTGCGCCGGCTCAGGATCTGGATGACGCGGCGGATCTCTTGATCGCGGCCGATCACGGGGTCGAGTTTGCCGTCTTTCGCGGCGGCCGTCAGGTCGGTGGAATACTTTTCGAGCGCCTTGTACGATCCTTCCGCGTCGGGGCTGGTCACTTTCGCGCTGCCGCGCACGCCCGGCACCGCCTTGCGCAGCGCTTCGGCGGTCACACCGTTCTTTTCAAGGATTTCCGCGGATTGGTTCGGCTTGCTTGCCGCGATGCCGATGAGCAGGTGTTCGGTGGAGACGTATTCGTCGCCCATCGCCTGCATTTCCTTTTCGGCCTGCGCGATCGCGGCGGTCAGCTGACGGCTTGCCTGCGGCTGCGATGTGGTCGAACCGCTGGCAGCCGGCAACGCAACCAAGGCGTTGCGCACCGCAGCGCCGATGGCTTGCACGTCGCCGCCGGCAGCCTGGATGAGGCCGCGGATCACACCGTTTTCCTGGCGCAGCAACGCATCCATCACATGCAGCGTGTCGACTTGCGCGTTACCTGCCGCGGACGCGCTTTGAATGGCGTCTCCGATGGCTTCCTGCGCCATCGTGGTGAACTTTTGTTCCATATCATCCTCCATGATTCGCGCCGCTCGCGTATCGTCTTCGCAGCTCACTTGCCGCGAATCGACCGCAATCCGGCGCATATGTCGTTGTCTGATATGCTCAACCGACTTCACCGCCATTCTATTCCCAAAACTTGAGTCAACAACACTCAACTTTTGTTTTTCTTTTCCAGCGAATAGTGATCCAGATACATAAAAACCGGCTGATTCATGACGGAAAGATGTCATGAATCAGCCGGTTTTTATGGAAATAAGCTCCTTAGCAGTCAGCAATCAGCCACGCAACACCACATTGCGCAACGAACCGATGCCCTCGACGTGCACGACGGCCTCATCACCCGGATCAAGATGTCCGGAAGCGTTCGGCGTGCCGGTCATGATCACATCGCCCGGCAGCAGCGTGGTGAAGCTCGAAATCGCGGCGATCTGCTCCGGAATGCCATGAATCAGGTTCGCCGTGGTACCCGACGCCATCTCAACATCCTCACCGTTGAGCGTGAACGAAATCTTCGCATCCTTCCAGTCCAGGTCATCACGCGTCACAATCCACGGACCGAGCGGACAGGCGGTATCGAAACCCTTCGCACGTGTCCACGTCGGATCGAGTCCCTGCAGGTCACGCAGCGTCACGTCGTTCACGCAGGTGAAGCCAAGCACATAATCCATGGCCCGCTCCACCGGCACGTTCTTAGCGATGCGCCCCATCACCACGGCGACCTCCGGCTCGAAATTCATGTCGTTGGAGCACGGCGGAATCACAATCGGATCGTCCGGACCAATCACGGAAGTGCTCGGCTTGGTAAAGATCACCATATCCTCCGGCGCATGCTTGATTTCGGAGTGACCGGCCTCATGCATGAACTGCGCATGCGCCTCGTAGTTTTTGGCCAGACCGTACACCTTCGACGGAATCACCGGCGCAAGCAGGCGAATGCCGTCACCGTCGACCGGAAAGCGCTCGCCGGTCGGCTGGACGGCGGCGCCGGACAGTGGATAACCGTCCAATGCCACCAGATAATCCTTGCCGTCGCTTTCGTCGGTCTGCACGAAAGCGTACTGCGGTACATCATTATGCGAAAAACGTGCGATTCTCATGCCCTTTAGTCTACGCCGGTTCAGACGGCCCGCTCGACTTCGGTGCGCGCCTGGAGATCGAGTCGCATACGCAGGGTACCGACCTCCTGCTCCAATTCGTCGATTCGCCGCACCTGCTGGTAGATCATCAGGTCACGTACATCGACGCTACCGTCACGCGGGGCAGCCGGAAAGGTGATTGCGCGAAGAGGCGCCTGCGATTGCGAAGGGGACCGATCCGAAGTCACGGTCTGCATCGATGCGAGCACGTGTGCACTGGCGGCATCCAATCGATCATCATATTGCGGACCGGCCATTGCATCGCTCGAGCTCTTACGCCACCTCGCAAAGCAACGCTCGATGCGCTTGTAACCGATCAGCGCCGGGTCGAGTCCCGCCTCACGGAACAGTTTGACCGGTGATTCGCCGGCATGATACCGCCGCATGCACGATTGCTTGAACGCCTCGGAATAGGTGATTCTTCTCGCTGTGGCCTCGGCCACCGCAGGCAATGTCTTCAGATAGGCGACCTCTTCAGGACTGAACATTCCTCCGCCGTTAGACATGACGACCCTCCTCCGTGCTACATGTGTTCACACCCGGGATCAACGTCGAAAACCGCCTCCGTCTTACCGCCTCGATTATTGCCCGATGGAGTTTATGGTAGATGAAAACAAGTCTCATCTCAAGTGCAATTAACTTATACCCCTAACTCCCTCCTTATTGCTACCAATTCACCTTATTTTTGTTGATTTTTCAACGACTCACCCACCCTAGTCATCAGCATGTATAAAACACCCTAATTCATCATCCTTTCTTAAGATATTTATGTAAATCAATTGACTTATTTACCGTATTCCATATCACTGTGGAACCTAACGGGAAAAACCTTCCCGCACCTTGCCGAACGACATGCAAAGGTGCCGCCCGCGGTTTTCGCAAGCGGCACCTGATCCGGATTTTCGCCCGGCGTTTTCCGGTCAAGGCGTTCCGGCAATACCCCCCCTCAGTCACATCGTTCGGACATCAGGACTCGACCAGCGTGTTCCGGGACTTGAGCGCCACGGCCGCGCCGGCACCGGCCAGCAGCAACGCCACGATGGTGAACAGCACGGTTCCCGCGGCACCGGTAAGCGGCAGCTGGGTGATGGACTTCACGTTCTTCACCGTAATCGCACCGTCAGCACCGGAGGTGGCCAGTCCCAGCACGTTGCTGCCGTCAGCCAACGCGAAGGTCGCCTTCTTGGCGTTCTGGTTGATGGAGACCTTGATGTTGAATTCCGCCAGGAACTGCTTGGAATAGTTCAGATCTTCGCGGGTCGCGGTTTCCTTGACGGTGTAGGTGCCTTCCGGCAGGGCGAACACCTTGACCTTGCCGTTTGCGCCGGACTTGATGTCGGCTGAGGCGGTGGCGGCGGTGCTCAGCATGTAGCCGTTGTCGGTAGGCACGAACGTAAGGGTGTTGCCTCGCGCGTCCTTCACATTGAAGGTCACGCCTTCCAGAGCGTTCTCTTCATCGCCGACGCCGATCTTGGTGAATTCGAACTTACCGGTGATGAGTTCGACCTCATCGCCGTCCGTCGAGGTGTTCGGGTCGGTGGCCACGGTTGGCGTATTGGTCACCGTCTCGCTTTCCTTGACTTCTTCGTTGATTACGCCGGTGTACTGCACGTAGATGGTCTTACCCGCATTCGCGAGGCCGGCCTCGCTGGCCGCATAGTTGCTCAGATCGACCGTGAACTGGTCCGTGCCGTTGCCCTTGAGCTCGTTAGCGGTGAAACCACTGACCACGTAGTTGTTGTCAGCCGGGATCTCGGTTACGTTAACCGTCTCGCCATCGACGGTGATTGTGGAGGAACCGCCTTCGACGTACACCTTGATGTCATTATTGACGGTCAGGCCCACGCCCGGCTTATCCATGATCTTGAACATCGGATCGGTCTTACCCAGCATGTTCGGCAGCTTGACCTGGATGGTGTAGTTCGCGACACTGCCGACGCCCATGGCCTGGGCCTTCTCTTCGGCGGTCTTTCCCGGGGTCGGCGGCGTGTTCGACTTCGCCACGACGGTACCGAGGGTCAGCGGATCACCAGACTTGCGGACGAACTTGGTGTAGGTTGCGCCGTTGGCGGTCACCTGCGTGGCCACGACCGTAGGCACGCCGTTCGTGTCGGTAATCAGATACCAGCCTTCGGTCACGTCCAGGGTGACCGTCGACGCTTCAAGCGCAGCGGTCTTCGTATCGGTCGGGGTCAGGCTGGAAACGACCAAGGCGTCAGCGAATGCGCGCAGCTGTGCGTCGGTGAATGTCGCCACGTACGCGGCCGGATTGTCCTTGTACGGGTCCGGAATCTCACTCACGCCGCCCGCACTCTTCGCCGCAGCCTCAACGGCGGTCTTCGCCGCATCGACGGTGTTGACCTGCACCTTGCTCATGGTCGGCGCGGTACCCTGCGGATCGGCGAATTCGGCGAACTTGTATGCCTTGAACTCGGAACCCGCGGCCGCGTTCGTCACGGTGATTTCGGCTGCGGTCGTCGGATCGGCCTGTGCGCTCGCAGCGCCTAGGGCCATGCCGGCCAGCAGCGTCGCCGCGGCGGCCACGCTTGCAAAAAGCTTCCTCGCGTTCATGATGAGAAACCTCTCTTCCTTGTAATTGTTGCTTGGGTGTTCACCATTGATTCGAATGTTGTGCGTTATCAGGATTCGTGTCCGGCCGGGGCACCATCGGCTCGGCCGGATGCGTCCGTTCAGTCATTGGTTGCTGCCATCACCCCCATCAGTACAACCGTTTCTTGCCGCTCCAGATGGAGACGATGATTCCCGCCACGACGGCGATCAGACCGAAACAGCCACCAATGAGCAGCCACTGTCGACCGGTGAGGTCACCTGCCGCAGGGAGCGTCGCAACCGAGATATAGCGATTGACGAACGCAGCCGTCAGATCGTCGGCCGGCTGTTGTTTGTCGGCTGCGATGTCCCGGCCATCGCGATCCTTGATCTGCACGACCTGCGTCACCTTCGCCTCGTATTGGCCGGCCGCATTCTTGGCGACGGTGACGGTGACGTGATATTCGGACTTGTCAAAACGCCAACCATGCCTGGCCGCAGGCTGTACTTCCACCACCTTGAAGGTATAGGTGTCGGCACCGTTGTTCAGCGGAGTCGAGAATGTCAGCGGATCACCTGCGGAATCGACGGTGAATGCACCCGGCTTGGAGATATTCGCTTGCAGGTTGCCGATCGAAGTCGTCTGCTTGCCGCCTTCGAGACCTTTCAGCATGGCACCGGTGTTCTGCGCCTTCTGCGTATCCGACGTGATGTCGGTCAGTTCGAAGTCGAAGGATTCCGCATAGTCGTTGCCCTGAGTCTTCTTGCTGAGCTTCACGCCGTCTTGCAGCGTAACCGTGTTGCGTTGATTCCGTACCGTGCATTCGTAGGTTTTCAGCGGCTTCTGCAGATCGGCGTTCTTGTCGGCGAGCGCCCACAGCTCATTCTTATCGATCGTCACCGTGACGTTCGCGTCGCCGACTTGGGTGTAGCCGTCGACCGCGTCTTCGGTAAGCGTGTATTCGCCTGGCGCAAGTTTGACGAAACTGTCGTTCCATTGATTGTCGGCGTTCAACGTCACTGTGAGGTCGACCGCATCGTCGTAGCCTTTGAGGTGCATCTGCACTTCCGTACCGTCGACAGGTTGCACATCGGGCCATTCCTTGGTCACTGCGACGTTGGCGACCGGTATCTGCAGTACCGGATGCCGGTAATTCGCGCAACTCGACCTGTCGTCGGTGGTGTAGCAGACTTGGGCCGTCTTGTTGGACCTGAAGCCGGCCTTGCCCGCCGAAGTGGCTCCGGTATTGGCATCGCCCGTCGCGTCATAGCCGGTCTTCGCATATGTCCGATAAGCGGAGTCGGTCGGTTCCACGTTGTATGACAGCGTATATGTCATGCCGTCCTTGAGCTCGTACGATTCGTTGAATTCGGCCCTGACGATGCCGTTGCCGTTTTCGCTGTACCACAACGCGTAATCCGTATTGAGTACCGGAGCGGTTTCGCCGGCCTTGCCACCGGTGACGTTCAGCGTAACGCCGCTCGTTACCTTGTAGAACGTCTTGCCATCGAACGTTCTCGCAGTGGATTTGTCGTAGGCGATGCCGCTCTGCTTGGCATACTCCGACAGTTCGTCGGTGATGGAGACGCCCGTATACACGTGCTTTTCGGTGATGGTCTTCTGGATATCGTTGAAGATCTGTGCCAGCTGCGTGGCGCTGGAGGCCGAATAGTAGTAGTCGCCGGAGGCTCGGTCGCCCAGACTCCGATACCCGGTGGCATTCGGATAATTGCTCGAGATGCCGTGCATGAACTTATTGGCGTTGCTGGCGGACGATACGCTCGCCGACGGATTCGCGCCATCGAAAATGCCGATGGAGTACACCGTGGTGCCGGCATTTTTCAGTTCCTGGGATTTTTTGATGGCGGCATTCGCAACGTCGTCATCAAAACCACTCCAATGATTAGGCTCGCCATCAGTGAAGAAAATCACGTATTTCTTCGCTCCGGCACGGCCGCCGGCAAGCGCCTGTTGTGCAACCTCCATTGCAGCATCGGCATACGTTGCGCCAGCCGCCTGCAAACCATTGACGCTTGTCTTCAGCAAGCCAGCATCCGTCGTAAGCTCCTGTACAATCTGTGTACAGTTACCCGTGTCAGATTGCCTGGAATTGCTTATTCGACAACCATCAGCGCCTGTCGCGGTCCCGATTTGGTTGGCATATTTCACTAGGGCAACTTTTACTTTATTGTTATCGTCCTCAATCGTGTCGTTGGTCTTGGCTGTCTCATCCAGAAAAGAATTCACAGCCGTCTTCAAAGCGCTAATCTTCGATGGAGAGCCTCTACCGCCAAAATCATCGTTCATGGAACCGGACACATCCAGCACCAAGGCGATGTCTATCGGGGTGGTGTCCGTGGTGGAGGTGGAGGCGTCCTTGCCGGTTACGTCAAGTTTGAGTGTGTAGGCGCCATTGCCTTGGTATTCGATGCTCTTGGTATGCTCCGGCGTCGACAATCCTGCGGAGGCGGACTTCAGCATGCCCCGGTACGACGCAATACCAAGATGTACCGTCTTATCGGCATTATCCTTAGTTTTGTCGTCTTTCGCTTCGTTCTGATTCGCCACGGTATCGGCATCATCGTCATCCGATTGAACCGACCGCTCAACGGTCGTAGGGTTCTCGGTTCCCGTTGGTTTCTGGGTTGGCGTTGCGGATGTCGTCGCGGGTTGCGCTTCCGACGGAGTGGCAAGTTCCATAACAGGCTCGTCGGCTGATCCGGCCTTCTGCTCTTCAGATTGTTTCACGAGCTGTTCCACAGACTGTTCCGTGGATTGCTCCGTGGGCGCGCTCTCAGCCGCAGGATTCCCTGACCCTTCGGATACATTCTCGGACGGGGTGGATTCCGCTGCCGGAGTAGCCTCGGATACATCGTTCGATGCACTGCTCGCGGAAGCCGTCGCGACTTGTTCGGCCGCCGCCGCATCGGCGTCATCGGCCAATGCCATCGTACTTGCGCCGGCCATGCCACCCAGCATTGCGAGGGTAGCCGCCATGGCCATGAGCTTCTTTCCAAGATCCTTGCGATGTCGGTCGCTCAAGCCGGCAAGCAGATCCTTGATTCTCTTCATAGCATGTCCATCTCTTCGTCTCGACGCGTAAGGCCGGCTCCGTCACGTGCCTTATGAAACGGACTGTAGGGAAGAAAGCCCTGCGGCACATACACCCTCCTAGGGGGAGCCTCCAACCACTGACATCATCGAAAATCGTTGGAATTCCAACAAGACCATACCCTCTTCGGCAACCTCTTCAAGACGTGAAAACATCCTCTTTCAAGGAGGCGCGCAAAAGCCCCATGCCGGTTGCGACGCATCGAAACCACCATGGTCGCGACATGATGATCATCCGCCGCTCAACCACGAGACGGCCAACATTCGGCATGACGCATGATTCTACGCTTCGGACGAATCAGTCTGAGCATGATGAAGCACAACACCATGCCGCCAACCAGAACGCCGACACCCACCCACAGTCCGATGCTGCGCGCATCATGCAGGTCGGTCGGGTCGGGTGCGGGCATGGGAATCGACACACGATGCCCCGAAACCAGCAGCCGCTGGGTATTGATGCCATACGGCGTGCAAGTCATCAAGGTCAGACGATCCTCCCCCGGCTCGATTGTGAGACGTGATGTGTCATTCGGATCAATCACGCCGATGCGATCCACCTGGTAGCCAAGGGTTTCACCCATCACCTCGACATACATGAAATCACCCTGCTTCATCTCGTCAAGGCGGGTGAACATCATCGCCTCGACCAGACCACGATGCCCGGTGATCACCGCATGCGTGTTCGTGCCACCGACCGGCAGGCTCGTACCATACAAATGCCCGGCACCCTTGGCGAGCGCCTGCTCCGACGTACCATGATAAATCGGCAGTTTCACGCTGATTTTAGGAATCGACACGGTTCCCATAATGCCGGAGCCGGAATCAAGCAGACCCTGATACTCCTCATCCTGACTGGAGACGGAATCCCCGTTACCGGAACTCTGCGAAACGCCCGCGGCCGACGCGAAAGGATCCACGGCCTCACCAAGAATCGGCTGCCCTTCCTTGGCGAGACGTGCGTTATAGGCGCGGGCATCGGCAAGCCGGTCCTCAGCCTGCGGGTACGGCCAGCCCGCAACCGTTTTCGCCACCGCATCGGAAGTATTCGACAGACTCCGCGCCGATCGCACCTGCATGACCACCGGAAACAAGCCTACGCATAAGGCCGATGCGATCAACAGCGCCGCAAGCGCACGCATCACCATGAACTGCACGAGCCGCATGCGACGCCGACGCACCACATCCGATACGTCAACCACCTCAGCAAACGCCACAGGCTCCCACCGGAGGGCAACGGCCCGAGACGCCTCCCGCCGCACGCTGACTCTGCGAAGCATCATGCATCTCCTTCGAACGCAACAATCTTCGCATCACCACCCCTGCAATCCATGCCCCCTATTGGGGGTCCATGATCATTCCCGCAGGCAGGAACGTATGTGCCGACGCTAGATGAACGCGCGCTCGCCGAAGATGGCGGTGCCGACGCGCACAATGGTAGAGCCTTCGGCGATGGCGAGCTCCATATCGCCGGTCATGCCCATCGACAGTTCCAGGCAGCGTTCGGTTCCCGGCGTCTTGGACGCAAGGATCAGATCGCGCGTCTTGCGCAGATGCGCGAAGCATTTGCGAATCGTGGTCTCATCGTCGACATGCGCGCCAATCGTCATCAGACCTTGCAATTCGAGGCCATCCAACGTGCCTATCTTCTGTGCGATGCGGATGGCATGCGCCGGATCGCAACCTGACTTCGACGCCTCGCCGGACTCATTCACCTCCAGCAGCACGCCGACCGTAATGCCGCGCGCGACGGCCCTGCGCGAAATCTTCTCCGCCAAATCGACCGAATCCACCGACTCGATCGTGTTGACCACCGGTAACACTTTGCCGATCTTGTTGCTTTGCAGTTGACCGATCAGATGGAACGGAATATGCGTACCGTCCGCATCGCCGGCAACCGCGCCGCCGGCAACCACCTCGGCAGTGGCCGCCCCCAACGTAAAGCCGCGTTGCGCGCACTGCTTCAGCAATCCTTCGGCCTTTGCCGTCACTTCCTGCGGACGATTCTCTCCGATCATGCGCACCCCGGCGTCGATCGCGGTCATGATTTCGCCGACGTCACGCGTCTTCGTGGCTGCCAGCAGTTTCACCGAACCGACTTCGCGACCGGCTTGGGCTTCGGCGGTGGCGACACGGTCCAGCACACGATGCACGCCGTCCGTAATCTCCTGTGCGCGCGCCGCATCGATCACCTCATTGGCAAGGTTTTTGTGGTCCATATAAGCAGTCATCTCATCGCCCCTTAACGTCGGATTCCCGATCCCTTTCCCTAGGGTATGAAGAAGCCCGTACGAGCCGGCCTGAAGTGAAGCGATAAAGCGGTCGGCAATAGTCGTACGGGCTAACATCAGACGACAGTAGAAGGGGGACTTCAAGACTCCGTCTGTAGTTTCTTTATGACTCAAAATGCCTTGATTGTTATGGCATATTCCATAATTTGAGACATTTCGAGGAAAATTTCGAGGGGTTAACCCCCTTGGGTTTCTGATTGTCTAGTAGGCACTCAGTCCTTGTCAGCATGTTGCCGCATTGCACGAACGTTTCCACGACTCAGGATTTGATGGTTTCGAACCGTTGCTCAAGCTCCCCGACACGCTGCTTCAACGCGATCACCTGGCAGGTCAGCGACTGGATCTGCCCCATTTGCATGGTGATGAGGCGGTTACGCGCATCGGTCGGCATCACGGCCATCGCACCTGGCTGTTTGGCCTCGTTCATGATCTCATCATCATGCTTCCAACGCGCGATATTGCGTTCCACGCGCTTATGGCCGACGATCATGGGGCTCAGGCCGGCCGACGTAAAAATCACGCTCGGTCGCTCACCCTGTAGATAACGACTCATGCAACTGACTTGGAAATCATGCGAATACGTGATGCGATTTTCCGTAACCGCCTCGACCGCCGGCAGCGACCGTAGGTATTCGACTTCCGTCTGACTGAATCGTCTTCTCGTCATGTTCCACCCACTTTCACATTGTCATTACCGTTGACTCCGCTTACGCGCCGCGCGACATGGATACGGCTTACGTGCTCTGGACGGTTCACCCTATCATCAGAAACTCGAAAATGACGGGGGCAAAACCACCCGTATCGCTACGCGCTAAACCTCGTGTAAGCTATATCACACAATCGATTCAACGCTTTATCATACAATTCACCCCATCTCACCCCTTATGTGAATCGCTTCCTTTCCGGAGGAGAAGGTAGAGTCCTGTATGACCAACCACTCAAGGAGGTACGATGCCAGGCCGTTTCGCTCCGACGCCGTCAGGCCGCATGCACATCGGCAACATCTACGCGATGCTGGGCGCATGGCTTTCCGCACGCAGCAGCAACGACGCAATCTACCTGCGCATCGAAGACATCGACGAACCACGTGTCGTCCCCGGAGCGGCCGACCTCATCATGGACGACCTGCAATGGCTCGGCCTTGACTGGGACGGCGCGCCCGTATATCAATCCGCCCGACACCCTCTGTATGAAGATGCCCTGCGCGCCTTGCAGCGTCTCACCATCGACGATTCGGGAGCCGTCACCGCAGACGCCACCGGAAACGCAACGCCGTTGATCTACCCCTGCTTCTGCTCACGCGCGGACATTCGCGCGGCTTCAGCACCGCAGGAAGGCGACCGTTTCATGATCTACCCCGGCACCTGCCGCAGGCTCGCCGAGACGAATCCGGACGAGGTACGCGCACGGCTTGCGCAGGGCAGGCGGCATTCCCTACGCATCGCCATGCCCGCTTCGAATTCGACGATTGCGTTTGAAGACCGTGTATTCGGCCATCAGGAATTCAATGTGACCCGCGAGATCGGCGACTCGGTCGTTCGCCGGGCCGACGGCCTGTTCTCCTACCAGCTGGTGGTCGTCGTAGACGATCTTGCCATGGGCGTCGACGACATCGTTCGTGGACGTGATCTGCTACGCTCCAACGCCCTGCAGATATGGATTCGGCAAGCCCTCACCGGCTCCACCGATTACTCCTACGCCCATCTCCCCCTCATCGACAATGCGAGCGGGCAACGACTTGCCAAGCGCGAGAAATCACTGGACATGGGCATTCTTCGCAAGCATGGCGCCACACCCGAACGAATCATCGGATACTGCGCCTGGCTGCTCGGACTCCAAGGCGATCCGCATTCCACGCATCCGCAACCCATGAGCGCCCAAGAGGCCCTGACCGAATTCAGCTGGACCAAGGTCAGAACCGACACCGCCGACCGTTCCCTTGACCCGCAGGCATTCAACACCTATTTCGGTCTCTAACGGCACGATGGTCGCTATCTGATCCACAGCTCATTATCGAGCGGATATTCGTTGGTCGTGCATCCGTCCAGATGCATGGACTGTTCCTGCATCAGCGGCGCAGACTGCCCGGCACCGGCACACGGCGTCTCATTATCGGTATGACCAAGTCGATGCCCCACTTCATGATTGATCACCATTACGCGGTATCTCGCCATGTTCCCGCCTGCGGAAAGCCAGGCATCCGTGCCGCCATTCCAGCGATCGTCGTTGATGATCACGTTCTCGCCCACACGGCAACTGTATTCGGTGGAGCAACCCGACGAAAACGTGGTCATATATTGCGCTTCGGAAAGCACGATATTGAAGTCACAGTTTCCTTCCGCGCCCTGCACGAACGTAGCACCGGCACGCGGCCATCCGCGCTCATCGTTGAGAATACGGTAGACGGCATTGGAGAAGTCATCGAGCGAACCGACATCACCCTTCTCCGCTACGCAATAGGTGTACTGCGTGGGTTCATGGCCGTTATCCCGTGCCGTCTGCTGGGCCTTGGCGAGAATCTCGTTCCTCTGGTCATCGGTCAGCGGTGCCGATTGATGCTGCAACTCAGCCTGTACCGGATCCTCAGCATTGTCATCGTCTTGCGATTCGTTCGACCGTTCGGCAGCCGCATCGTTCTTGGAATGCTGCCGTTTCGCCGTCGTCTTGCCGGTCGTCGCCGACTGCGAGGCCTGCGCAGCCCGTTGCGCATGCGCCTTCATCCCGTGCACACTGCAGGACACCATCGCAATGACCAGAATCGCAAGCACGCAGGCCACCGTCCAGCGGCGAATGCGAAACACCTGCCGCGAATCCATCGTCACGGCCGTCTTCGGATTCAGCGCACGTAGCACATACCGTATGAATCGCACCATGGCTCCCTCCCACAATATGCGAAGGTCCGCGGAAAATATCCACGGACCTCAAGCATAGCTGTACATCAGGCGAACAGCGACTTAAAGAGGAATGCGCCTACGATCGCACCGGCAATCGGAGCCACAACCGGAATCCAGGCCTCACCCCAACGGGAGGATCCCTTGTGCGGAATCGGCAGAATGGCGTGCAACAGTCGAGGCATAAGATCGCGGGCCGGATTCAGACCAGGGCCGGTCGGGCCACCCATGGAGGTCACAAGGCCCCACACGATGAAGCCGACCACGATGGCTGCGGCGGCGTGATCTTCCTTGCCCCACGGCATTTCGAGGCAGCACAGTGCGCCAAGCACCAGCATGAGGGTGCCGAAGAACTCGTTGACGAAGTAGTTGACGCGGTCGTTGTGAGCATCGGTGGTGCAGAAGGTGCCGAGAATGGCGTTGGCATCTTCAGTATCCTTGTAATGCGGCCAGTAGGTGATGTACACGATGAGCTGACCGACAACGGCACCCAGCAGCTGGGCGATGATGTACGGCAGCACCTGACCCCACGGGAACATGCCGTTGATGGCCTGGGCGAGGGTCATGGCCGGGTTGATGTGCGCACCGGAAACGCCGCCGAACATCAGCACCGGGAACATAACGCCAAAACCGTAGCCCATCGCGATGTTCAGCCAGCCGGCATGATAGCCCTTGGTGTTCTTCAGCTCCGCATTGGCGACAGCGCCGTTGCCGAAGACCATCAGTACGGCGGTACCGACGAATTCAGCGGCGAGTTTGATAAAGAGTGAGTATTCCACTTCGTCTTCCTCTTATTGCTTCTTCTCGTATTGACACAAGATTAAATTGCGATTCCGCTCTAAGCGGACAACAGGGCAAGATACTACTCCCACCCATGTCTTTTCGATCCGGAGACCACTGATATATATGAGACGGCATAGATAAGGAGCGGTCTGCAAGAAGAGCAGTCACGAATTGAACGAAGAATTATAGGAATACCGCTTTCGATACGACGGGCCGTATGATACCCCTAAACATCCCTGTACAAAGAACCTCTTGCACCGCTCCGACGCTGGGGAGAAGCTTCGCCGACGACCCAATCGGTTTGTATAGGTCGATGACCGAACGTAGTCGGCATACAATCAGTCTTTCACTGCTTTTCCTCACACGGAAATTCTTGACAGATAGAAGGAATCTGTCAGGAATTTCATCCGGTACCTGACGCAACCTTTCAGCTCGCGTTCACAAAACAGGGGCTCGGGGGAGAAATTGTACACATATGTACCCTGAGAAAGGCGAGAGATGCGAGATTATCTCGTTAGTACGAGAAAAAATCCGATTCAACGGCTTCCCGCACCGCTCGCGATTGAATCAAGAGAGGGTACCATGAGAACAACCAACAATCGAATACACATCCCATCCGCTCTATCGGCTCTGATTGCAACAGTAGCGATTATGGTCATGAGCGTATTCCCCTCGGCTCTGGCATATGCGGATGGCGGCTCCGCCCCGACCGTGCCGGTACAGGTGTCTAAGGTCGACGCCGACGGCACCGCGCTCAAGGGCGCGCAACTGCGCATCTCCCATAAGGACGCCAATGGCGCGGACGTTATCGACGCCGAATGGACCTCAGACGGCACCGTGCACACCGCCGACCTGCCCGCAGGCGACTACACGCTCACGGAGACCACGGCCCCTGAAGGATACGACAAGGCGGCCGACCAGACGTTCACCGTCAAGGCTCCCGAAAATCCCGCCCCGACGGACTATTCCTTCACTACACAAAGCTCGTTGACTTCGGGCGCGCTCGTGTCGAAGGACGCCTCCAAGACGGTTTCCCCCGTGTACTGCTTCAACCTGCGGAAGTCCAGCCCGACGAGCGGACTGGATTACACGAGGGTCGAAGGCTCAGCCACCGCGTTCAGCCAGCTCGCCCAGCGCGCACGCCCCGGCACCGACCTGTATCAGGACGTGCTGCGCGTGCTGTACAACGGCTATCCGAACAACAAAGCAGGTATCCAACAGAAGTACAATCTGAGCGACCTGGAGTTCGCGGAGGCGACTCAGTATGCGATCTGGTACTACACCGACTCCCGTCCGGTCGTGCCGCATCCTTATTCCGACGCCGTTCAAGCGCTGGTTGACAGCACGGCGAACATTCCTTCGGGACAGACCCTGGACATCTACAAGACATCCAACGATCAATATCAGAATCTGCTGGCTACCGAATTCCATCAGGCCACCCCGCCGGTCAGCCTGATCATGGTCGGCCAGAAGACCCAGGCCCCGACGCCGACGCCGTCTCAGCCGACGACTCCGACTCAGCCGAGCACTCCGAGCACGCCGAGCACGCCGTCTCAGCCGAGCACACCTGCGCAGAACGCTCCGGTGAAGCCTCTGGAGAAGACGCCGCAGAAGCCGTCCAAGGTGACCACCACCCAACCACAGGTCAAGAACCTGTCGAATACCGGCAGCAACGTCACCATCCTCGCGATCGTGGCCGTAATCGCCCTTGTGGCAGGCGGAGTCCTTGTTCTCGTGCGTCGTCGCATGAACTGAACACCATACGTTCCTCATCCGTTGTGGGGGTGTGTCCGCGTACGCAGGCACACCCCCACAACGCATGTAAGGACCGGTCGTGGGACATCGAAGAGCATCAAGGACCAGGGAAGCGAGTGAACGCCCAACATGCTCATCCACTGTTACCGGTGCGTTACGGAGACCTCGGTCCCGGATGCAAAAGAGATCATTCTTCGCTTCGCGCCATCTGGCGTTCCAGTCCGAAGTCGACGGTCCGCCGACCATGCCCCAACGTGGCGATATGGGTGAACGTCTCATAGTCGGGAATATCGGCGAGCATGACATCCCCGGCAATGCGGCGATCGTCAAGGATGACGGCACGGTCCATGGTCTTCCAGCAGTATTCCAAGTCGTGCGTAACGGTCAGGATGGTTCGCCCGCAGGCATGCAGCCGGTTGACGTAGTCGATCAGCAGATCACGGGTGATCGGATCGATCGAATTGGTCGGCTCATCCAGCATGATGACGTGAGGGTCGAACAGCATGCCCGCCACCAGACCGGCACGCCCGCGCATGCCGCTGGACAGCCTAGACACCCTCGTATCGAGGAACGGGCCCAGTTCGAACGCCCGCACCAACGGTTCCCCGCCGAGCCGGGAGGGGTCCATGCCTCCCATGCCATCCGGGTCGAACAGCAGGCCACGGAACCTGATATTGTCCCGGACGCTCATCGCACTGATGAGATTCGCATGCTCCGTCATCAGGAACACATCCCGCATCGACGGTACGAGCATGCCGTTGATGACGCAGCGTCCGCTTCGTGGACGCAACAGTCCCGTAATGAGTTTGAACAACGTCGTCTTGCCCACGCCGTTATAGCCGAGGATGGCCACCGACTGGCCTTGGGGAACCGTGAAGGAAACGTCATCCAGCACGGTTTGGCGCCTGCCGTACCCGAACGTGACATGTTCCACCGCGACGGACATATCCTCCAACGCCATCCCATGGCCGTATCGTCCCGCATCCGACCGCAAGGTCGGGATGAACCTGCCACGGAGCACGCGCGCCGTGATGGCGAAAGCGCCCGCGCCGCATAATGCGGCCACGATGGACGAGACCGTCAGGGCGAGCACCGGATCCACGAGATGCCACAGGGCGACATTGGCGAACACGGGCAGGGCGAGTGCCAGCGGCGTAAGGTACAACGCCGAATCCGGGTTCAGCAGACGTAGGCATATCGCCAGTTGCGTACCCAACGCGGCCCACGCCCCGTTCAGCACGAACGCCATAAAAAGCCGCATCACCGTCACGGGCATGTCGGATGGCTGCCAATGGTCCACGGCCAGTCCCGCCACCAGGGATACCAGCAGGAACGCCGATGAGACCGCCTCATAGAACCAGAGTTTCGCGGTCAGATATTCGCGCAGCGGCAGGCCGGCCTGCACGATCAGCTCGAACACCCCTGACCGGTAGTCGTCGTACGTGGTGTAATCCACGCAGAGCGAGAAAAGCAGGGCGAACCCGGGCGCGTCGATCATCGCGGTGGACAACGACTCCCCCGCCTCCAAGAAGAGCGGGTTCAGGGCCAATATGAACGGCCAGATCAGCGCACACCACAAAGCCCTGTCAAACGACGTGTACAGGCGGAACTCCTTGAACCAGATGGCCTTCATAATCGCTACCCCACAATCTGCAGAGAAAAGGACGACCCCAAGTCCGTCGCCAATCAGTTCCCTGCCATGTCGGCATCAGGGGCGGAAAGACCCGGATGGCGTCTTCCATCCTACGCCCGGGTCCTTCCGCCATGCGGCCGCGAGAATGACCACGTAGACGAGACAGAGGGCATCCTGGGCCCATCCCAGCGTCCGTGGGTTCAGCCAGCCGCCCATGAACCACCCATGCCTGCCCATCCCCAGGGAAAGCCAGACCAGCAGGTGCGTGACAACCGACACGACGATGCTCCAGAACGGGTAATAGCGCACCACATGCACCAGCGGGACCGCACACAGCCCCAGCATGATCCACACGACCATCCAGGCCGCGCCGCCGGCCGGCATCAGCCAGACCGCCGCGGCCGAATCCGACCGCCACAACGGTGCAGACGAACCATTCAAGCATGTACAACGCCGTCTGCCTTTTCATGATGAGTCCTTCCTTTCATGGAATCATCGATTGCGGATTCGTTGCGGAACGCCCTCGACGAGGCATCCCACAACGGTTTTCAATGCAGGACGAGGCAAATCAAGACGACGAGCATGATGAGGGCGAGTGCCAGCAACACGCAGGAGACACGCCTGCGGCCGCAAGTGTTGCTGGAGCGACGACCCATTATCCGCCGATATGCCCGGCATCGGCACCTCGCATACAGTGACGGAACGGAATTCCGTCTGCGAGGTCAGGATGCATGCATCAGAGGGGGAGGTCCGACGAACCGCTCATCGTTCCACATACAATTAGACATAAGAAGATCACAGCAGATCCCGTTCTCTCGCATTATGCAAAACGGTGAAAGGCGGTAGTCATGGATACCATTCATCAGATATTATCTTGGGCCGGTATGACGGGAATCATCCTAGCGGTGGTGATTTCGGCATACTTGGCGTTCGTCCGCCATGAACATACATCGGATATCTCGGTCAGGCTCAACGGCATACTGATGGCGCTTTCCACGGTCCTGTTCGTCGCTGGCCGGCTTCATGGCACATCGCAGTCCGCCACGGTGCTGTGGTGGATCGCAATCGCATTGGTTGCCGTCTCGATCGTGTTGCTCGTCATCGCTGCTTGCCGTCCCTCGGGCAACGGGTCGACGACGACGCTCATTCGGATCTTATTCGTCCTGTACATCGTGGCGATGGCCGTCCTGCTGTTCAGCCTGCTCTGAGGGAAAAGCGACACCGCCAATCATCACGGCACCCGCGCAGATCGTCATGAGGATATGTTCAACGATGCTCAAATCGCATGCTCCTTTGATGGGTTTGTATGCCGAGGATGGACGTTGAAGGCACACATCCCAAAGCATTCCCCGCAAGCGTGAACACCAAGAGCAAGCCAAGACCAATGGAAAACAAAAAACCCTTGGAACCTAACGATTCCAAGGGTTTTGCTGTGCCCCCTCAGGGATTCGAACCCTGGACACGCTGATTAAGAGTCAGCTGCTCTAACCAACTGAGCTAAAGGGGCGTTGGTCTGGCGAGGTTTTGTTCTCGCTGAGCACGAGAAGTAAATATACTCAGATTCGAATCAAATGCAACTCACGGCGTGTCGCGGACATAAAACCGCGAAATTCCAGTGATTATCGGCAATTTCGCCGTGACGGATAATCTCGCAAGTTTCATGGATGAAACCGCCTCTACCGGTCCCCCGACTTCATCAATTACAATTTCTCCACAAATTAGGTGTTGACCCTAATGAGAATCCCCCTACGCCACAACGGTGCAGGGGGATTCTTGATGCTTAAGCTCAGACGTGCAGTCTGAAGTCATTCACCGCGGTCGGACACTCGTCCGGATCGCAGCGAATGGGACCGAAATCACTCAGCGACGACCTTCACGAAGAAGGAAGCGGTGATTTCCGGATGCAGAGCGACGGTCGCCGGGAAGTCACCGGTGGTCTTGATCGGCTCAACGGTGATGTTCTTCGGGTTGACCTCGACCTTGGAAGACAGCGCAATGGCGATCTTCTCGGCGGAGATGCCACCGAACAGCTTGCCGGATTCGGAGACCTTGGCAGCGATTTCGACGGTGGTACCCTCGATCAGTTCCTTGGCGGCAACGGCCTCTTCACGGGTGGCGACGGCCTTAGCCAGACGAGCGCGCTTCATGGCCTCGATCTGAGCGGCGGCACCCTTGGTCCAGGCGAAGCCCAGGCCCTGCGGGAGCAGGTAGTTACGAGCGTAACCAGCCTTGACGGTCACGACATCGCCCGGGTGACCCAGGTTAGCGACGGACTTGGTAAGAATAACCTTAGTTTCAGCCATTGTTCAAACCTCTCTAAGATCAGCGGCCGGAAGTGGCGTACGGCAGCAGAGCCATCTCGCGGGCGTTCTTGATCGCCTTCGAGATCTTGCGCTGTTCCTGCACGGTCACACCGGTGATACGACGGGAGCGGATCTTACCGCGATCGGAAATGAACTTGCGCAGCAGGGCGACGTCCTTGTAATCGATCTCGGTGATCTTGGCAGCCTTCAGTGGATTCGGCTTCTTCTTAAACGGCTTGACCGGCGGCTGCGGCCTCTTGCGTGACATCTTGATGTTCTCCTTACAATCTGGGATTGCTTTTCAGCTTAGAATTCCGGCTCGCCGTCATTGCCTCCGAATTCGGAGGAGCTGGCACCGAAAGATCCGAAGGACGCGGCGGAGGAATCCGCGTTGCCCCACGGGTCGGAAGCCGGTGCTGCGGCAGGTGCGGCGTTGGCGGGAGCGGAGGCCCCACCCTGATAGCCTGCGCCACCGGAATATCCGGCACCGCCCTGGTAGCCGCCGGCGTTGCCGCCGAAGCCACCATTGTTGTTCGCATAGCCTCCGTTGTTACCGGTGAAGCCATTGCCGCCACGATTGCCGGCATAGCCACTGGCACTGGAAGTACGCGTAACCTGGGCGGTTGCGTAACGCAGGGACGGGCCGATTTCATCGACCTGCATCTCAACGACGGTACGCTGGGAACCATCCTGCGCTTGGTAGGAACGCTGCTGCAGACGACCCTGTGCGATTACGCGCATGCCCTTCGACAGGCTCTGCGCACAATGCTCGGCCATGTCGCGCCACGCGGAGCAGCGCATGAACAGGGCCTGACCGTCTTCGAACTGGTTCGAATTACGGTTCCAAGTGCGCGGAGTGGAGGCAATCGTGAAGCTGGCCACGGATGCGCCGTTGCCAGTGGTACGGATTTCAGGATCAGCCGTGAGGTTACCCACCACGGTGATAATCGTTTCGCCTGCCATGACGTTACCTACTTACTTATGCAGCTTGAAAAGCTTGAAATTACTTACTTGCGAAGAATCTTCGTGCGGATGACGGATTCGTTCAGGTTCAGCAGACGATCGAGTTCGTCGCTGGTGGCCGGCTCGGCGGAGTAGTTGACCACGACGTAGTTGCCTTCGGTCTTGTCGGCGATTTCGTAGGCAAGCTTACGACGGCCCCAGATGTCGATGTTCTCGACGGCACCGCCTTCCTTGGTGACGAGTTCCAGATACTGCTCGGTCAGCTTCTTCAGACCACGCTCATCCAGCTCAGGATCGGCAATGAACATCAGTTCGTACTTATGCGCAGACATCACCCACCTCCTTCGGACTATCGGCCATGGACTTTCCATGGCAGGAGTGTGTATGCGTACTGCCTTCACGCATCTATATATAAGGTATAAAGATACAATTCAGACAACCTGTTCAGCATATCCCGACACCCAGACGAGTTCTTTCCGTTCACTCTCTCGGCGAAGGGGCCCGCACCCAAGTCCGCCGTCAATCAAAAAGCCCCGCCGCATGGGCGAGGCTCCATTATACGAATCGTACATTCACGAATCACGCAGATCACGCATAGATATTGCGCGGGCGCATATCATCAGGCAATCCATTGAGCAACGTGGAGACCGAACCGGATTCGAACACGGAACGGATGCCGGCGGCCAGCAATGGCGCGGCAGACAGTACGGTCATGTTCGGCAGACGCTTCTCTTCCGGAACCGGCACGGTGTCCGTAAGCACGATTTCCCTGGCACCGCAATCGCGCAGGCGTTCCACGGCCGGGCCGGAAAGCAGGCCGTGCGTGGCGACCAAGGTCACTGACTTCGCGCCGGCTTCACGCAGGGTGCGCACGGCCTCGCAGATGGTGCCGGCGGTGTCGATGATGTCATCGACGACCACGCATTCGCGCCCTTCGACCTCTCCGATGATGCCGTGCGCCACCGCATGATTAGGACGCGTGGTGTCGCGGGTCTTGTGGATGAATGCGAGCGGCAGACCGCCGAGCTTGGCGGCCCACTGTTCGGAAACCTTGATGCGGCCGGCGTCCGGGGACACGATGGTGGTGTTTTCCAATGGCATGTTGTTACGCACGTAGTCGAGCAGCACCGGCATGGCGGTGAGATGGTCGACCGGACCGTCGAAGAAACCCTGTTCCTGGGCGGCATGCAGGTCGACCGTCATGATGCGGTCAGCGCCGGCGGCCTGGAACAGGTCAAAGATAAGCCGTGCGGTGATGGGTTCGCGCCCCTGGTGCTTCTTGTCCTGACGAGAGTAACCGAGGAACGGCGCGACCACGGTGATGGAACGGGCGGAAGCGCGCTTCAGCGCATCGACCATGATGAGCTGTTCCATAATCCACTTGTTGATCGGCACGGTGTGTGCCTGCATCACGAACACGTCGGCGCCGCGCACCGGCTCGGTGTAGCGCACGTACATCTCCCCGTTGGCGAAATCGTATGAGGTGGTCTCGAGCACATGGGTGCCAAGGTACTTCGCGGTTTCCTCGGCTTGTTCGGGGTACGCACGACCCGTCACCAACGCCAGTTTTTTATCCGGGGTGCCTTCGAGAATCGCCGACATGCTTCGCCTTCCAATATACGGGTGCGTGAAATTAAGCCAAACTCAAATATAACAATGCGGGTGCCCACGCCGCGCGGAAACGATTCGGCCCGTCACGCGGTCTTCAAAGATACGGATGCCGTGAGGGTGAATCATTTGCGATCGTCACCCGGCTCAAGAAGAGAAGATGCCTCACCGCAAGAACGTCATATCGTCTCAGGAAGATACGGGTCGGATGTGCACTCAGGTTGCGCACAGTCACACAAAAAATTCCTGATACTGCGATGACGGCCATCCTTCCGTCCGGATTGGACCGTGCACGATCGGATAAAAAAGACCTTTTCGAAGATAGTGCGTTCAGATTCCGTGCCGCATGGACTCAATTCACGTCTCAGACGACTTATCCATACCCCCCTACCTCACAATTGCCTTCAGTATGCGGCCTCATGGAGTCATTGAGGGGAACATGAAAAGCACGATTTGCCAAAACAGCCGTCTTGACAAATCGTGCTTGCACATCCAATTTCACCGAACCGCACCGCCGCTATGCCGGCCGTCTCGGGCTACCCGGCGAATGCCTCGCGAATCTGCGCGGCATTGCCATAAGAAGCCTGCGCACCGTAACCCGTGGCCGCATAGGCGGACACATACGCGGCAAGTTGCGCGGACTCGGACAGTGACATGCCGGAGGCGAGACCGGCTAGCACGGTACCCATGAAGGAATCGCCGCAACCGGTGGTGTCGACGGCCTTCACGCGAACCGGTGCAATGCGCTGAATCGGCTCTTCCGCAGTAGCGTCGAGCACCACGGAACCGTCGCCTCCCAATGTCACGATCGCCTGATCAAAACCGAACGACCGCATTTCGTCCAGAACATGGCCCCAGTCGAAAGCGTCCCAGTCATCATCCTCAGGCTCGTCAATGCCGAGCAACTGCGCCATCTCATGCTCATTGACGAGCAGGATGTCGGAGGCTGCCACCAGTTCCGCAGGCAGCGACGGCGTGAACGGCGAATCGTTGAGCAGCACCTTCACACCCGCCTCATGGCAGATGCGCGCGGCGGCGGTCACCGTCTCGATCGGACTTTCGAGGCACAAGCCGAGCACGGAAGAACGCACCAGCGCCTCGCGTACGGATTCCACATAATCCACGGTCACCTGTGCGTTGGAGCCCGGAGAATACACGATGGTGTTCTCGCCGGCCGCATCCACGGTGATCACGGTGGTTCCGCTCGGACCGAGCACGCGGCGCACATGCGTGGTGTTCACACCGGCCTCGGCCAGAGCGCCGAGCAGGAATTCGGCATTGCTGTCGGAGCCAACCGCGCCGAACATCTGCACGGTGGCGCCGATTCGCGCGGCCGCAGCGGCCTGATTGCCTGATTTACCGCCCGGCAGCAGCTGCAACGGGCCACCGGTGATGGTCTCCCCCGGCCCTGGCAGTCGTTGCGCGGTAACGGTGTAGTCCGCGTTCATGGAGCCGATCACCGACACCGTGCCGTGAATTCGATCCAATGCAGAGAGCACTTCGATCGCGCCCATCCTTGTCTCCTTAAGATGTTGTGTTCCGATGATTGTCAATTATCGAAGATTCAGATTACCGGCGGGCGGTTCATTCATCCGTACCGCCCACCGTCCGTGAAACATTCCGTGAAACTTACCGTTCGGCCTGTTCGACCTGTTCGGCCTATTCGGCTTTTCCGGCCTGTTCGGTTTCCAGCGCATGATTGCCTTCGTAGATCTTCTTCCTGAACACGAAGAACACGATCAGGCCCAGCAACGCGGTGACGGAGCCGATAAGCAGCAGATTGGAGAAGCCTGCGGCATCGCCGGTGGTGCCGACGATGGAGGAGCCGGCCATCGCGTTGGAGCCGAGCAGGCTGCCGATGATGGCGATGCCGATGGACGGCGAGACGTTCATGGCCAGATCGTTCATGCCCACGCCACGGCCGGACTCATCCTTTTCGATGGTGCCCAGCACTGTGGAGACGACCGGCGAGTACATCAGACCGCAGCCGGCGTAGAACACGCAGGCGAACAGGGTGAGCACCAGGAAGCCGGAATTCACGCAGAACGCGGCACCCGTCCATCCGACGAACATCAGCGTACCGGCGGTCACGAGCCCCGCCCTGATGCCGATCTTACCGACGATGAGTCCGGAGCAAGTGCCCACGACGGCGGCGACCACGTACGCCCACACGATGTACAGCGACACCTGCGTGGTGGTCATACCGTACAGCTTGGTGCCGATGGCGTTGAAGATGGGCGACAGTGCGTAGTTCACGAAGTAGAACACGAGGATCAGGCTGATCGCACGTAGCCAGCGGGTGTTCTTGAAGAACGCCGGGGTGATGAACGGGTTGGAGGCCTTGTTGATGTACACGCCGAACGCCGCGTACAACAGTACGGACACCACGAGCATCCACCATGCCATGTACGAGAAGAACAGGGTCAGGAACGCGGTTGCGAAGCCGAAGATCACGAAGCCGAGCGCGTCGACCTTCTGGCCGTTGCCGCTCTTGGCCGGCAGGGTCTTGAGCAGGATCGGCAGGAACAGAATGGTCACCGCCGGAATCAGGAACAGATACTGCCATGCGATGGAGCTCAACATACCCGCCGCAAACACGCCGATGGATGCGGACAGCTGATATGCGGCGGTGAACAGGCCGAAGAAAATCACCTTCAGATCATTGCGCAGATATTTGGTCGCGACCACCAGGAAGGCGGAGCCCGCCACCTGTTCGCCGGCGGTCTGCAGCACTCGTGCGATGATGACGGTCCACAGATTGGCGGCAAAGAAGAAGTTGGCGACGAAGCCGAACAGCGACCCCACGAACAGGGTGATAAGACCGACCGTCACGAGGCGACGCAGGGAGACGAAGTCACCCAGAGAACCGTAGATGAAGCACACGATGCCAAGCACGATGCTCGGGAACGCGGTGATCAGGGAGGCTTGGTTCGGCGCGCCAACATCGGCGCCGACCTGCTGGAACACAAGGTTGAAGCCTTGCAGGCACAGGGTGCCGAGTACGAAGGTGATGAGCAGCGGAATCAGGGCACGGATGGCCATCTTGTTGCTGGTGACCGGATCGTCGAACGGATCGGCGGATGCGTTTGCATTGTTATGAGTCATATGATCGACTACTTTCAAATTTCACATTCAATAGGGAAACGGAACGCGCAATCTAAGGCGCGCAACCTTATTTCGCGCCCTTGGCAAGCCCGGAAATACGCGTCATGAACTCGTTCAGGAACCTCGGCACATCCACGCCCACGGCCACCTTCATGGTCTTGTTCGCATCGTTGAGTCTGGTTTCGTCGCCGATGGTACGGCCACGAGTCGGACCGTCCACATCGACCTTCATGTTGATGTCGAGCATGGTCACGAGCGTCGGATCGACCGCCACGCCCACGGCGAGCGGATCATGCAGGCCGCAACCGCCAAGATGCGGTGCGGTGGTCTCGTAGGCCTTGATGTAGTAGTCGGTCATGTCGGCCAGGAACGTACCGGCCTTGGTGCCGAGCTCACGCCACTGCTGGGTTTCCTTGTAGGTGAGCAGGGTTTGCAGGGTCACGTCGAGGCCGATCATGGTCACGGGTGCGCCGGAACGGAACAGACGGTCGGCTGCGTCTGGATCCTGTGAAATATTGGCTTCGGTCCACGCGTTCACGTTGCCCGGAACGGTCAGAGCACCGCCCATAAGTACGATTTCGCCGATTTCATCCTTGATTTCCGGCGCCTTGTCGAGTGCGGCCGCAATGTTGGTCATCGGACCGGTCGGTACGTAGACGAGGTCCTTGCCGTACGTTTTGACGGCGTCGATGATGAAGTCGACTGCGGATTCGGTTTCGACGGAGCGGTTGGAGTCGGGAATGGTCACGTCGCCGATGCCGTTTTCGCCGTGGATGAACGCAGAGATCGGCAGTACGTCGAAATGGTCGGTGGTGCTGGAGTGCGGCAGTCCTTGGTAGACCTTGACTTCCGGATGTCCGAGCAGGTCGGTTACGGCCAGAGCGTTGCGCACACCCTGTTCGACGAGCACGTTGCCGTAGGTGCCGGTGATGCCGATGAGTTCGATCTCCGGGCTTCCCAAGGCGTAGGAGATGGCCAGAGCGTCGTCAACACCGGTATCCAAATCCAGAATCAGTTTTTTCATGGTTATGCCTTTCCTCATTGACGGACTGACGACGGTCCGCCACCACACGTCCCATTGTCGTCAGCTTTATTGCATAAAAAAGCAGCGAGTACATTCTCGATTTGCTGTTGGATTCATGATAAAGCGTTTTATCAAGAGAGTCAAAACACTCACCCATCTGCGTGTCGCTGTTTGTCCCACCGCTGGAACCAGCCTCATCCGTCACGACTTCGGCGTCGACGCCTACAGGATGGCGCAATCCGCCGGAAGGAAGGAGCTATGCGTCTAGGCGCAGGCGGCCTGAACCAGTTTCGGAGTGAGCAGCTGGACTCGCGGATGGCGCAGCCAAGGGCGTTCGCCTCCGTCTTCAGCACTCACGGAGTCGGAATCATTCCCGTCTTTTGCGCCGGTGCGGCCAATCGCGGCGTCGATGCGGACGGAGAGCATCCGCCAACAGGCTTCCGCCAGATCGGTGACGCTTTGCTCGACGGTGGTCATGTGCAGGCCAAGGCCGAATCTCTTGAGGATATTGTCGTAGCCGATCACCTGCATGTCCTGCGTCACCTGCAGTCCACGCTCGGCAAGGCGCTGGCGGAATCCCAAGGCCATCACATCGTTGCAGCAGAACACCGCCGTGGCACCGCCGTCGATAATTCGATCGGCAGCATGATATCCGCTGTCGAAACGGTAGTCACCCGCAACGCACAGTGCGGGATCGAAACGCTCCCCCGCCTGTTCGATGGCATCCACGAAACCACGTTTGCGGTCAAGTGCACTCGATTCCGCGACATCGCCCGTCACGATGCCGATATGACGATGCCCGCCTTCCAACAGATACCGTGCGGCGAGACGGCCGCCCACATAGTTGTCGAATCCGACGGCATCGCACCAGCCGTTCTGTACGAGGCGGTCGATGAGCACCACCGGACAGGCCACCTGCTCCACGTCGGCTCGCAGCTCATCTTCGGCGGCGCAGGACTCGCGCGCGGGAATCAGCATCATGCCGTCGACACCTCGGGAGGCGAGCCGGACCATCAGATCATGTTCGGTGGCACGCGAATCGTCGGAATTGGCCACAATCAACGAATAGCCCTGTGCGGCGCACTCATCTTCCACGCATTTCGACAGTGCGGCGAAGAACAGGTTTTCGATGTCGGGCACGATCAGCGCCACGAGTTTTGACTGTTTGGTCACCAGGCTGCGCGCGCTCTGGTTAGGCACGTAATGCAGTTCTTTGGCCGCCTTGGCGATAAGCTCGCGCTTCTCCTTCGACACGCGTGCCGGACGTCCGTTAAGCACCAGCGACACGGTGGTCACCGACACTCCCGCCGCCCGCGCCACGTCTTTCAGCGTTGCACGCCGTGCCATACAGCCCCCTTAGAACATCGTTCCTTCTAGCATAAAATCATCGCGGACCACAACGCGCTGTACCGATATTCACTTGCGCACCGTGCGTCGGCACGGCACCGTACCGATCGGACACGGCGGCCCGTAGCGCCACCCGAACCATGCAAATCTCTTCGCGAAGTCACATGCCGCAACTATTCCTCTCACAGAGGAAAAACACGAAGTCATTTTCTCAGTAAGCGATTTTCTCATGGATTTTTGTAGACTCGTCAAGTCTCGTTGAAATTCACAAGCAACAAGATAGAGGGAAAGAAACTGTGAAGATCGAAAAAAGCAATGCCAAATCAAGGCGCGTGATTGCCGCAATCGCCATAGTGGCGGTTATCGCGATCATATTAACCGTCGCCGTGACCATCATCATCGGCAATCAGCGAGAACTGACGCAAGCCGCCAGCGACACCTGCAAGTTGAACGCGAAGACGCTGACCGTGCATCAAGACAGCTTCAAAGAGGCGCAGTCCGAAGCCGAACAAGCCGCAAAACTGACGGTCGACGATGTTGCGAACGGTTCCACATTGGAAACGCTCAAGGATGCGATGAAGCTTGCTGACGCCGTCGACGATGCGCCGACCTGCCCAGCCAAGGGCAATGCGGATGACTTCACCAAGGCCACCAACGACATCAAAGACTACGCCGATAACCTGCGCAATATCACCAATGAGCTTGATTCCGCGGTCAAGGCCGTTCTCGCCTCGCAGGAAATGAAGCTCGATTCCGCCAAATAGCCGAATCCGCCATCGACGGCCTCTTCCGACCGCGGTTCGCCCTATGGAAACCGAACGGCCCGGAAGATGGCCCGATAGGTTGTGTCAATTGTTGGCGGCACCGTCGCCGCCAACAACGCAATCGATTTCATAAGCATTTCGCCAACGCCTGACAAGCATCGTACGTTCCGTTCAATACCCCCCGACAGCAATGTTCGCTTGCAGGGATCATGCCGCAAACACACAGCAGATGTTCCGCAACCCGTAAGCCACCTTTTTCGTCCAGACTACGCCATTAGAATGGCTCTGATTCACGCAGAATTTACCTTGTATACGCAAGTAAGTCAGATGAACAGAAATACCTCCGAAGGACGCGACGATGCAGAACATTCTGGCCAATGGTCATTCGAAAGACCTTCCATATCTGCAACCGGTCGCCTCCAGCAAACGACTTGGATCTGTCATCGGCAAAACGCATCCCTTTTCCGCTCCTTCTTCACCCGCAGTCGGCCAACGTATGAACATCTCACTTTCCAGCACCAGAAACGCCTTCCAGCCAGCCAACGCATCGACGGACCAGCCGCGGGAACAATCACTGTTCGTCAGCAAGCGAGTGATTCACCCGTCGGCTACGCAATGCAAAGGCCCACGACGCAAAGCTACGCAGCGGCGCCATTCCACGCCACGCAACGTCACCCGTTACAGCTTGTATACGCAAGGCATGCAATCAAGCGTGAGGCCTGCCAAGCGCAATGTCAGGGCCGTCGGCGCACCAGCGCAGACCTCGATGCCAGCGTCTGTGCAAACACAGTCGGCCTCAACCGCGATATCGGCGACGTCCAGCCCGCTCGTCACAACCGGCAAGGCTGAGGAACTGGCCGTAATCACGGTACGTAAGGTGCATGCCGCCGCACGGTCCGTTCATCAGGCCGCTCAGCGAACGGCCGCAACCGTATGCCGTGCCGCGGCGAAGGTACATGATCGATGGCGCGCTTTCACTAATCTGAAACCCGTACGCAAGTTCATCGACATCGCCAAGATGCTGTACGGCCTGTGGCGCAAACGCATGAAGTTCTCCTATGCGTTCTACACGGTCGTGTTCATGCTGCTTACCTCGGCGGAGGTCATCTTCCTGCAGTGGGGCATGTGCAGCGAGCCGGAATATGCCGACGACGCGCAAATCGACGACACCACCAAGATTATGCAAAGCGTGGCCGGTCAGCTGACGAAATTCGTCAGCCAGATGTGGTTGGAGCAGAAATACGTATTCCTCATCAATTTCGTTGGTTTGGGATTGGTGTATCTTGCGCTGATTTTCATTACGAACAGATTCTGGATCGCGACCATCATATTCGGCACCGTCATGACCACATATGGCGTGGCCAACAGCATCAAGGTGCAATTACGCAACGAACCAATCATTCCGGCTGATCTGACGTTCGTTTCAGGCGGTGACACCGGCAGCATCATGTCGTTCATACCTAAGGCCAGCGAAGCACTCGTCAACGGTGCGATCCAAGTTCTGCTCTGGTTCCTGCTGATATGCGTGATCCTGTTCGTATTTGATGGCCGTAGGAGATTCATCCATTGCTCGTGGCGCCATCCGATCGCGAATGTCAAGAACATCGTCGGCAATGTCTGCCGTATTCTCGCGGCCGTGCTCAGCGTGGTGCTGCTCGGCTCATATACGGTGGGCCTAAGCACACCTGATTCATGGTCTTATTCCTGGGCTACGGATATGGGATACCGTCCGGAATTGTGGAATTCCCTGATGGACGCGCAGAACAATGGCCCGGCAACCACGTTCCTGAGTCTGACCAAGGTCAAGGCCATGGATAAGCCGGAGAACTACAGCCAGAAGACCATGGAGCAGATCGCCGAACGCTATTCCGCCGCAGCGGAGACCATCAATCAGAGCCGTGGCGGTGAACTGACCGATAGTACGGTGATCCTGGTTCTGTCGGAGTCCTTCTCCGATCCGACGCGCGTGCCGGGCGTGAGTTTCAGCATCGACCCAATGCCGAACATCCGCACTATCAAGAACTTCACGACATCCGGCCTGATGCTCTCCCCCGGCTATGGTGGAGGCACCGCGAATATCGAATACCAGGCATTGACCGGTATGAATCTGGCCAATTTCAACGATTCTTTGATTGTGCCGTACCAGCAACTTGTGCCGAATCAGAGCGACCCGTACTCGTTCAATCAGATTTGGACGCAGAAGTACGGCGAATCCGCCACCACTGCGGTGCATCCGTTCCAGCAGAGCATGTATCTGCGCAACATTGACTACAAGAAATTCAAGTTCTCGTATCTGTATACATGCGACAGCGAGGAACCGCTCACGCACACCGGCACCATCGACCGTTCGCCGTATGTGAGCGACAGTGAGGCATACCAGAACGTTCTCGATTTGATCAATGAGCAGAAGGATAGCGACAAGTCGCAGTTCCTGCAGCTCGTGACCATGCAGAACCACACGCCATACGGCGACTACTACGACAATAACGAGTTTGTGGAGGCCGACACGTCGGAGAACATTTCCGACAGTGAACGCAACGACATCAACACATATGCCAAGGGCGTGAACTACACCGATCAGGAAACAGCCGACTTCCTCGACCAGCTCAATCAGATCGACAAACCGATCACCGTGATCTTCTACGGCGACCATCTGCCTGGCATCTATTCCACCGCCAATAAGGATGCGAACAACAAGGTGACGTTGCACGAGACCGACTATTTCATCTGGTCGAACAATGCGTCAGCCTCGCATGACACCAAGCTGGACCAGACCGAAACCGCCTATACTTCGTCGAATTACTTCATGGCCATGGCCGCCGAACATATGAACGCCAAGGTGTCACCGTTCCTTGCCATGCTGACCGAACTGCATCAGGAGGTGCCGGCCATGAGTCGAGTGATCACCTCCAGCGGCGGTATCGGCCAGGGGCATGCCACCTATCTTGACCGTGATGGCAATACGATTGACACGAAGCATCTTTCGAAGAAGGTCAAGCAGCTGCTTGCCGACTACAAGCTGGTGCAATATGACCAGACCTCCGGCAAGAACTACCTTAAGGATCTGAAGTTCACGCAGGTGCCGTAAGGCCGCGGTTGAGTGAAGATCTACAACGAATCTCCGTTTTCTGATATTGGCACTCAGACGAAGACTCGTTTTAGAGCTTCGCTCCGTCCGATGCTCCAGCGCGATTGCCGAGTAGTCGAGCCGCGCAGTCGAAGCAGAATCTTATGATTTCGCAGAAATGACACCCTTTGGCCAAGCCTTGGATGACATATTTGACCAGCGCCATTCCCTCGCCTGCAACTTTCGCACCACCCAACAACGCCGCGTGCTTCTGGATCTCCTTACCCATGAGATAGTTGCGTTTATACTGCTGCTTGAGTGTGAAATTATGCGAGTGAACGACTTCCGCACTCGCCTCGTACGCGATTTTGTATCCGGCATGAAGGAACGCGGCGGCGATCAACATGTCTTCGTTGGTGTCAATCGGATGCTCAAACCCTCCAACTGCAAGATATGCCGAGCGGCGATACGCCGCGCACACGTCGGAGGCAAAGAACGCCTTGATGCCCAATCGTTCGATATCGGAAGCGTCACGGATATGGGATTGTTCGGGATAATTGAATTCCCGGACCAGACGCTCGGCAGGGCGTGCATCCGGGCGTGCAATCTGACGCCCAGTGACCAAAGCCACTTTTTCATCAGAAAAAGGTTTCATGAGATTTTCGATATAGTGCTCATTCGCAGGCATGGCATCTTGGGTCAGAAATAGGACGAAATCGCCATTGGATTCGCGTAAAGCCATATCCCGAGTGGCACCATGATCGAAATCCTTGCGTTCGATTCCGATGAATCTGATGTTCTGACCAGTATGGTTTGCAATATACTGACTCACCAAAGCCGGAGTGCCATCATCCGACTGGGAATCAACGACGATGATTTCCGCAGGCGACAGGCTCTGGCCAATCAGTTTATCGAGCAACACGGTAATCTGGCTACCCTGGTTCAGCGTCGGAATGATGACAGAAATCAAATTTGACTCTTTCATTATATCCAGTCCCTTCTTCGAAGCTTCAAGCCGTATTATTAATAAGATAGATTTTTAATGCAATAAATACTTACAATAAATATAGATATTATCTGCGCAAAATATTCAAACATTTTTTAAATCCACCAGTCAAAGCAACAACTAGAACAAATAAACCAGTAAAGGAAAAAGTACATATCAAAAGAGAAATCCACGTATTCAGAGAAGAAAGAAAATTCCTCTTACACAGCATACACGGGACAAAAGCAACGAGACCACACATAAGAGGAGTCACAACTTCCTTGCAATAGTCTCGAATTTGACCTTCAAGAGCAATTTTTTCCACATAATACACGCAAGTGAATATTTGCAAGCAGTAACCAAGAGCAACACCAATTGCAAGATTGGTCAAATTACCAGTCGATGCTCCTAGTAACATGGAAACAACAATAATAACCGTCGCAATTGATGTCTGCCTCAGAAGTAAATCAGTGCGTCCCGCACTTTGTAGCATTGGACCAGTGATATTACCTAATAATTGACAAAATAATGAACATGAAAGAATAGCAAATAGCGGTATGCAGTTCCTCCAATTGTCACCATAGAATATGGTGACAATTTCATTTGAACATAATACAAATAAAAATGTAACATATGCTCCAACTATCGCTAATACAAAAGTTACTTTATGATAAAAATCACGAAGTCGATATTTATCATTTTGATACTTAGCTAAGAATGGTTGTATCACACTGGCTAACACTTGTGGAACGAACGTAATTGGATACGCTGTCAGTTTGTAAGCCTTATCATATAACCCTAAAGATACGGAATTAAATGCTCTACCAATAACAAGATGATCTAGGTTCCTAGCAAAATAATTTACAAAATTTGCACCGGCTTGAAAAAGCGAATATTTTGCGATTACTTTCATTGAAGAAACAATATGTAAATCAGTAAAGGAAAGCTCTTTCTTTATTGAGAGATAATTCCACAGAAAAACCAGTATCGCTGTAATGTTTATGTTCGCAACCAGAGCAAACACTCCAAGTCCCACATACGCAAGAACAATTGCACCAAGGCCTCCAACAATCGTTGTTATGAAGAGTCTTACTCCAATTAATTTAAATTTTTTACCTTTAAGAAGTAAACCATTGGGGACCATGTTGACTGTATTAAAGAATACGGATACAGACACCCAAGCACATAATGAAGTATAAGTAGAATCATGGAAGAAGAAGCTTAATGGTGTCCCCAAAAAGATGAAGACACAGGAAAGACAAAGGCCAAGACCACATGAAAAGATAAAAATAGATCCATAATCCCTTGAATCGAGATTTTGATACTGAATAATTGCTGGGCCTAATCCCAAATCAGCCAATATGCTAAAGAAACTTGTGAAGACTGTAACACCAGCCATCACCCCATACTGTTCTGGCGTAAGCAACCTGGCAAGTACAACAGTGATTGCCATTTGCATTATCACTGTAGAGTATTTCGACACTGCTTGAATGAAAGCAGCCTTTAAGAAACTCATCTCTCCGTGTTTTTTTGACACATCACTCATCGACTATTCTCTTCCACTCACTCACAATAGTTTCAAGAGAAAATGACCTTGCGCGTTCCAACGAGAGTGCAGAGTATTCTCTCCGTAATTTCACACTGGAAATTAATTTACCCATTTGTCGACAAAAATCTTCCACATCACCATCATGAGCAAGCAATGCATACCGCCCATCGTCAGTCACTTCGCAAAGAGCAGGTATATCGAATGCAACGATGGGAAGTCCAACACTCATAGCCTCTGCGGACACTAATGAAAAGCCTTCCCAGCGACTTGTCATAAGGAAGATACTTGATTTTAGATAATGATCGAGCAAATCCTGCCCCTGCAAGGCTCCTCTCAAGATGATTTTATTCTCAACATGCGCTCTTTGAATAAGATCTAAAAAACGATTTTTGTCTACACCGGTTCCGGCAACATTAATGTACCATGGTTCTGGGAGCGTGCGTGCAATCGCTATAAGATAATCCAATCCTTTTTGTTCTATAGTCAAACGTGACGTGAACGAGATAACGTGGCTGTCCATATCCGCCACAGAATGGTGTGGGTCAAGAGTGATTGGATTATGCAAGACGAATGAATTTGCATTATATTGCGACCATTTTTCGCACGAGTATTTCTCGAGACAAATTATTCCATCTGCTTTCTTGGCAAATTGAAGTAAAGAGTCACGGTCATTAAAATATTTTTTTGTTTCAACATACATATCAAAATTGTTATGCATCCACAAATAAATACGTATAGATGGGCAAAATTCTTTTATCTTTGGAACAAGATGAAAGAAATGCGGATTTAGAACAACTGTATTAATCTTATTATCATCTAAATATTTTAAAAAATGAGTTTGCCAAAGGGACATAACCTTCCCCCCAGAAAACAATTTTAGCAAACGGAAAAATTGATTCTTAATATATCTCTTTCCAGTAGAATCAAAACGAACAACAGGCGCATCAACATGATAAAAATCTTGTTTGGCATTATCCAAACAGTACAAAGTCACATCTTTTCCATGCCTATATAACGCATTTACAATTACTGATGTCACACGTTGTATGCCACCTAAGCTCAGCGTCTCAGTTGTAAAGAGAATGCGTTTACTCACGCCCTGTCCTCCAAGTCAAGAACATGCCACCTCAGCTACGAAATGACAACTATTAATTCCTCAACGGTTTCAGAAAATTCTTAGGATCCTTTATCTAAAATACCGTATTCTATATGTATATAGAATACTGTCTACTGCTGCTCTACTAATATACATATGTGGGGCAGCAGCAGACATTCAGTATGAGCTCCATATAAATTCTCCGAAATTATGCCGTTAATCTCTCCGGAATAAATCGCGGGTGTAGACTTTGGTTTCCACATCCTTGAGCTCTGCATTCCAACGATTGGCGACAATCACGTCTACCCGTTCTTTAAACGATTCTAGATCATGCGTTACTTCAGAGCCATAAAATTCTGGATCTTCCAATGTTGGCTCATACACCAATACAGTGACACCTTTAGCCTTGACTCTTTTCATCACGCCTTGAATTGACGACTGCCGAAAATTATCAGAGCCTGACTTCATGGTCAATCGATATATACCAACTATAGGTTTCTTCTTGCCAGAAACCAATACACGTTCCATCACTTCCGAAGCAATAAAATCTTTTCGAGTACGATTGGCATCCACAATGGCACCGATGAGATTCTGCGGAACTTTGTCATAATTCGCAAGTAATTGCTTTGTATCTTTCGGGAGACAATATCCACCATAACCAAAACTCGGATTATTGTAGTGTGCCCCAATACGTGGATCCAATCCCACTCCATGAATGATCTCTTCTGCATTCAAGCAACGGGTTTGCGCATATGTGTCTAATTCATTAAAATATGCTACGCGTAATGCAAGATATGTATTGGCAAATAGTTTAATGGCCTCTGCCTCGGTTGGCCCTACGATCAGACGTGGTACGCCCTTCGAACCATCCGGGTTTAAACGATTTCGCTCCTCCTGTGCAGTCCCCTCATCGAGTAATTGCGCAAAATTTTCTGCGGCCGCAATAGCCTGTGAATCATCCGCCGGTGCACCAACAACAATTCGACTTGGATGAAGGTTATCGTACAGAGCCTTCCCCTCACGTAAAAATTCTGGACTAAAAATAATACGATCATCATTACGTGATTTACGCAGATTCATCGTGTAGCCAACGGGTACAGTAGATTTTATGACCACCCAAGCAGCTGAATTTACATTGCGAACTGCATCAATGGCATTCTCAACACTAGAAGTATCGAAATAATTTTTCATTGGGTCATAATTTGTCGGTGTCGCGATTACCACATAATCTGCGTCTTCATACGCTTCAGATTGATTCAGTGTTGCACGAAAATTAAGAGGGCATTCCCCCGTTGTATTCTTATAAAGAAATTCAGTAATCTTTTCATCTACAATGGGACTCTCACCCCGATTCAATGCTTCCACCTTCGAAGGCACGATATCCACTGCACAAACTTCATTATTTTGAGCGAGCAACAGTGAAACGGACAAACCAACGTAACCAGTACCAGCAACTGCAATTTTCATCATTGACATCCTTCCGGCGGAAGCAGTTTATATTCTCCAATAATTTACAACGCATTATTACGAATCCATGTCAGCTCATCAATTAGATAAACTGTTCTAGACATATCGCAATATGCGACTATGGCATTACAAAGATATGAGACTTTGTATTGCTCGCACTAGACTTTTCAAGTTAGGATTCATTTTAAAACTATTCATGAAAAGTGCCGCTTCCTCATATCTAGTCAACCCGGATTTGCAAATTTGAGCTTTCGTATACATAAACAGAGAATACGAATCTCGATGTGAAGATAATTCATCGGAATATTTTTTCTCAATTAATGAATACGCCTCAAGTGCCTTATGAACATTTTGGGAGATAGAATCTGCAGAAATATAGCGTTCAACAAGTACTTCGTCAGTGTAAGACAGTTTGTAGTCACGTAGCAAACGAAGCATAAGATCCCAATCCTGGAAACGAGGAATCTTTACATCGAACAAATTATCTTCAAAGAGCTCATGCCTCGCGAGAATCATCTGAGTACTCACAAAATTACGCCCAAGCAAATATTCATACGAAAAATTTGCTTCTATCGCTTGGCGACAGGGTTCATATTCATCTTTGGGTAGCCCCGCAGAATGCATCTTGCATATATCTATCTTCGAATCATGAAGGCTGATATTCTGAAGTTGCCTTTCAAGTTTTCGGGGCATCCAATAATCGTCGCTATCTTGGAACGCAATGTATTCACCATTTGCGTGTCGGATTCCATTGTTACGAGCAGCGCATGCTCCTGCGTTATCCTGCATAATATATTTAATTCGGGAATCCCCAAATGCGGCAACGACTGATTCAGTGCCGTCTGTGGAACCATCATCGACAACTATTACTTCAAAGTCCTTGAATGTCTGTTCTAGGACACTCTTAATGGAATCACCTATAGTATCTGCACGATTGAAAGTAGGAATGACTACGCTTACTTTAGGCATTGGAACTCCTAGCATGAGTAAAACCCATTAAACGATAATGTTTCCCATTCCCCCAAGGGATAACCGAGGTTAGGAGGAAAAGAAAAGTGTTATGTTGAAAGGACATCAGTTGAGCATCGAACATTGAATGTACTGCGATAACTCCCAACAAAAATAACAGAAGCCATTCATCATCAGCAAGCAGTTTCTTTTGAAGGACTGTCAAGAAGAATAAGAGCAACAGTAAAACAATCAATCCATGATCGTATATGATTCTCATATACGATGAATCAATATATAATCCTTTATTCACCAGCACATCTTTTGTTCCTCCTAGGAAAGGCAAACCAAAATGCTGAAGAGCATAAGAGGTATACGTGAGTCTAGAAGAAAAGATTTTATCCATCTCTTTCATAACTGATATATTAGAAAAGAAAATGAATAGTAGAGATATAGACAAGAAAAAAATAGCACAAATTATATAATCATATTGAATAAAGAAATCAATTCCTTTTTTATGAATCAATTTGTCATTACATCGATTAATGATGAAAGAAACAACAAGAACAAGATATATCAAGCAACATCCATTACGGGCATCCGTATAGTAGAATACTACAGTATCACATATCCCCAAAAGAAGATATTCACTAAACCGCATGCTTTTATTGCGTAACCAGACCCAAAGCAACACAATATTAAGAAATATGTACGACAAAAAGGTCACATATGCAAATCCTAATGAGATACGCGTCGTCCCATCAGCTCGTATATTGCTTACATTATCAATTAATCCCAAACTAGAAAGCGTTACAATCAAAATGGTTGTAACTGTTTGAAGTATAACTGTAACTTTTGCGATTTCTGAGAAGGCAACTCTACGTCCGCAAAATAAAAGCATTGAAAATGCGAACAAGTCGTTGTTGCCGAAAAGGAAAGTTTGAAGATTCAAAAAAATTAGAATGACAGCAAATACTAATTCACCTGTCGTATGCTCTCTGACCGTAAAAATCTCATGCAAAAGAAAAAAAACTGGGACAATAGCATACAGTATATTTACATGTCCAAAATATGCCGATAGCGTTGTTGTATTCAAAATAGCAACAATTAACCATATAGCATATCCTGCAAAGAAATAAGGAGCTTCAAAAACTGTAAGACCCTTATTTTCCTTTGCTGTAAGAATTTGCTCATTGTACGGCATCTTTCACCGCCTGCAACCAACCATATTGATCAGATTCCGTCGGTTCAAGTATAGCCCCTTCACCCCATTCATTCCAAGCATTAATCACAGTGAAATCCATGTAATCTTGCCGATTTGAATGAATCAATTGATTCAAATAATCCGCAAATTTTGTGTAGCTCGCTCCTTGGGTAATAAAGGCACGCGTTCCTTTTCTTGGAGAATTATCGAAATTGGTAAAAGCAGATCTTACAATTTGTCTCGTTCCATATTTTCGCTGTTTATTTAAAATCCGATTCCACAGATAGTCATAATCCAGACAATCAAGTCTTTTCATTTTTTTATCAATGAAACGATCAGCTTGTTTTAAAAATGAAATCTCGTAATGCGCCGAATACAATGGTTCAAATTCAAATACTGCTTTAGAGTAATCACTAAATGCTTTTGGATTAAATGAACTTATATATTCGATAAGATATATTTTCTCTTCCCCACATCTTTCAAGATACGAATCCCAAAATTCAATCATATTATCAAAATTAGGAATATTCTTTGGAGAATAGACGAAGAACACAGGACGTCCTTGTATTCTCAAATAACGTTCATCTTTAAAAAACGAGATTAAATACCTGATGTGATTTAACCAGTCTTCTTGTCCTCCAAATGTCTGAGGCATCAAGATTTCCTTATTTTTGCCATCCCATGCTCGAGTCCAGGGCTCATTTGCCCAACATAGACAGTACTGTTGTTTAGCTTCTTTATTTGTCAGTAGATCTTCTACTGGTTTTTCCATCAACTTTTTACCATTAAACCAATAATGATAGTATACGAATCCATCAATACCGTATTGCGCAGCAAGACGATGCTGTCTTGTCATCTCTTCCGGATTAGATAGATTGTAATAATGAGAGTTAATCGGTATGAGAGGCTGAGAATGCCCTTCGTATAAAGGCTTTGCCTTTTTTACATTTGTCCATTCTGTAAAGCCTTTCCCCCACCAGCGATCATTTTCAGGAAAAGTATGAAATTGTGGAAGATGAATTGCAAAAGTTTTCATTTCACTCCTTAACCATTTCATTATTTCTCATCAAGACCGACATGCATTGTCCTATACGTTTCAACGGTTCTCGCTTTAGCAACCGATTTGTTCGTAAAATTTTCAGTGCAGAAAATTTATTAACATACATCGTCGAAATGAAAGCAGCGACAATATCTTTTTTTTTCATAAGGCATGAATTCATTAATTTTGTTATAAAGCAATTCCGCCTGCTTACAACTAGCCCAATATTTTCTTGCGTTTTCTTTTTGATCTCTCATTTTGCTAAAGACATTATATCGCTCAGCACCAATGGAATTAGTATCATGTTGCCTATATAAAACTGTTGGAGTATGGATTCCAAGTACATGGCCACAACAAGCTGCAACCAGCAGGGTCCACCAATCATGCATTAGGATTTTCTCGTCAAAAACATTATCGGTCCCTTTAACGATGACTTTCCGTAGCTCAGCATTTCCCACTATTGTGCAACCTGCTGCAACACTAGTCATAAGTAATTCTTGTACAGAATCACTTATCTTCCCTTTTCCTGAACTTTCCAAAAAAGACAAAGCCGTAATTTTAAGATTACTATCCGTAACAGACATGTCGGTATAAACCATTAGAGGGCTTTTTTTACCATATTTTTTCTCAAGACTATGCAAATATTTAAGGCAAAGCGTCAATTTCTCTGGAAGCCAATAGTCATCTTGATCAGAGAAAGCGAAATATTCATTTTGAGAATATCTCAATATGTCCAAAAAATGACTTTGTGGGGTACCATGCCGTATCCCTGTATCTAAAATTTCTATTCGCGAATCTTGATTAGACCAATTCTCTAAAATATCTATAGTGGCGTCAAAAGATCCATCATCAGAAATAAGCAAATCCCAATCAGAATAGTTTTGATTAACGATAGACTGAATCTGATCATTGAGATAATCGGCTCCATTATACGTTGCCATCAATATATCTACAGTCATTGTTAACCTCTTCACTCTGACTTATCCGAATACATCTATATTTTGAGAATCAGCTGCAAAATAAGCCTTAGTTCTGGAGTTGGCAAGCTTTAGTATCGTAAGATACACCAGTATTCGTCCAACCCATCGGCGTCTGGTCGAGTTTGAGATCTTCCTTGGCCTTGGGTGAGGTGGTCACATCGAAGTCGAATGTTGCATTCTGCCCATAGGCGATGTTCGCAACGGTATAGATCATGCCATTGCCGTTGAGATCACCCTGCTGCGGGTCATCGATCTGGGCACTGCCACCGACGGTAAGGTTAGAGATGGAACCGCCAGCAGGCGCATAGAGCAGCATCTTATCGACGATATGGCCACGCAAATCACCGCCACCGAGAATGTAGGTAGGACCGTTCACGTAATCCTCATAAGACAGAGCATTCTCCAGAGTAACCGTCACATGATAGGTCTGGGAACCGTCCTGATTGCATGAGGTACGGGTAATCTGCGTATTGCGGTGCAGGTACCAGTCCATCTTCGAAGCGTTGAGCTGGTTGAAGTACATGCCGAATTCCGGCTTCTCCTCATCGGAAGGGATACCGTTCGTCAGACCCATATCGGAGAAGGCCTTATTCTCATCCTCATGGAAGCTCACAAAGCTCACATGGCGGCCTTCTGCCATTGGAGAGATGAGCTTGGCTATGGACACAAGCTTGTTGATGCTCAGGTCCTTGAACGTGGCGTCCATCACATTGGAAGCCACATACTGGAAGTACTCATCCTGGTAAGCGGTGTACACATCCTTGTAGATGTCGTTAAGCAGGAACTGGGCCGTATTGTCGCCGGTCAGCAGTGGACCATTCGGAATCTGCACATTGCCATTCAGCTTTACCAACTCCTGAATGAACACCGGATCGATGGCCATCACACCATCCACATTGGTGGAATGGCTGGATTGCTGCCAGATGGTGGCTACGTTCTTTGCCACATTGTTGAAGTCCGGATCCGCCTCCTGGTCTCGAATATCGAAAGAGAACGGGAACACTGCCTTATCGGAATCCGTATAGACTTCGGAATCCTCGCCTTCGAACTCGGTATTCGGGTAGAAGTCACCCATCTGGAACGAACCGTTATTGGTGGTCATGCTACCCAGCGAACCTCCCAGACCGCCTGAAGAACGAGATTCCGAAGTGGTGGCCGCCAGAACCAGATAGGTACGCTGGCCATCCTGGCCTAGGAACTTCGGCAGAATAGAGAGCATCTCGTTGCCTTGGTTCAGTTTGTCGGCAATATCGGCGAACTGGTCCAACGCCTGATCGTACGCATTCTTCACCAGCCCGATATGCGGGGTCGGCAGGTTCTTCATCTTCTTATACTGTTGCTGGACTTGTGTATTCGCCGTGTTGACGGCGTTCTTGAGATCCAGCACCGGTTGCATGTTGATTTGGCCGTTGCCGGCACTCAAGTCAGAGCTCATCACCGTGGTCAACGTATCGGAAACTTCCGGCAATGTCTTCGAAGCGAGGTCATCCACCACTTCCGTCATGCCCTGCACGGCGCGAATGTCATCACCATACACCGGCACCATGGCCGCCAACTTCCACAGGCCGCCATGCGCGATGGTACGAGCGGCGCTGGTGTGCTGCTGCATCGGTTTGATGACCTTCTGCAGTGTAGCCGGGTCCATCGTATTCTTGATATCTTTGACCTGCTTCACCGTTTCCACGGCGGCCATCTCGTGGTCTTTGACCTGCAGTGCCTGCTTGTAGAACTTGTAGCCGGTCACACCAAGTGCCGCGCCCAAGGCAACGAGCAGTACGAAAATACCGAGCAACACCCAAGGCCATTTTTTACGCTGATTGGGCCGTGCCGTGGCGTGATTTGCGTTGTGTTTCATAATCGACAACTCCGATTCGTTCGTCTGCAGTTCCTCGTGCGGTTTCGACACCCTATTCGGGAGCCGTCAGTACGCCCCATCGCCGTGTAACACTACGCCCACGGTTTTAATCAAAATGGCGATATCCGTCATTAGAGACCAGTTCTCCACATAGCTCACATCAAGGAATTCGGTCTCCTCCTGCGAAAGATTATTGCGCCCCGAAATCTGCCATGGGCCGGTAATGCCCGGGCGTACCAGCAGACGTGTGGAATACAGGGTGGAGTACTGATCCACCTCATACTGGCGCTGCGGGCGAGGGCCCACCAATGACATATCACCCTTCAACACGTTGATGAACTGAGGAATCTCATCAATGGACGTTTTATGAATGACCTTACCCACCTTGGTGATGCGTGGGTCATCCTTGGCTTTGAACGCCACACCAAGCTTCACGCCGGCGGCTTCGGCCACCTCGGCATCATGCTTGTCGGCATCCACACGCATGGAACGCATCTTCAGCACATGGAACGGCTCGCCATACTGGCCAATGCGCTCCTGCTTATAGAATACCGGGCCACCGTCTTCCTTTTTGATGAAAATCGCGGTGACCAGCATAATGATGGAGCCTGGAATCAATGCGATCAGCGAGCCAAGAATGTCAAGTGCGCGCTTCATAAAACGAGTCGGCCACGAGTATTGCGGCAGTGAGGCCGACAGAATCGGCAGCGCGGAATTGTTGCGCATATTCACGCGGCCGCCGCCGATATCCGCCACGGATGCAGTCACGGCCAATTCCATATTCAATGATTCGACCGCCAAGGAAAGCGTACGCAAGGTTTCGGAATCACGGGTGAGCACATCGGCGATGAGCACGGTACGAGCACCAAGATTACGAGCCGTTTGCGGCAAGTGAGAATTCAATGCCAGCACACGTAGCTTCTTTTCGTTCTCATTCTGCGGCTGGAATGGCACTGGAATCAGGTGTTGTGGAGAATCCGGATCGGACTCCTCACATACCTCTTCCACCGGGCACACCGCAATCGGCATATAGCCGACAGCCACCCCCATTTCGGAGGTGAGCTTGTCAATGGTGTCTCGAATGCCCTGCGGGGATCCGATGATCACCGTCGGATAATTGAATTCGCCTTTACGACGGTTCGCATGCAGCAGTCGGCGCATCAGCCAGCGCTCGACCATGGTGAGCATACCAGCAATGAAAGCGGAAGGCCCCACCAGCCAACGGGGGTATTGTGCATCGAACAGGTACGATAGCGAACACATGGCGAAAAAGTCGAATACCCCAGCGCTCAGCACCTTTGCATACAACGCATAACCTTCACCCATAACATGGCGGGCATAGCCTTGGCACACGGCCAAGCTCAGCAGCCACACCACGCACAGCACCACCAAGGTCCGTGGAACGCCTCCGGAGATTTCCTGCTGCACCTTGTGGAGCACGTTCCCGCTGATGAGAAACACGAGTCCACAGGCAATAAGCATCATCGCAGCGTCAAGCACCAATAGCGCGGAATTGTACAGATACCGCCATGCCGGGGCAGGATGCAACTGAGCTTTCGGCTTTCTGCTGCCCGCCGCAGCCTCTGGATGATAAGTGCCATCGAAAAAGGTCGGAATGGGCCCCGTCGACATGGTACCGGTGACCTGTCGTCGGACTCGGTTCGCAGAGCCTCCGAATTGGCTAGCTGGCATTACTTCTCCTCTGGCTTCCCCGCTCTCCCCCTACCGACCTTGTACGTCAGAAGAGTCGGAGCGTTGACCCTACGGGTGTATGCTTCTCTTCAACTGCCCCATAATACCGCAATTCGCACCCTTGCCCCAATCGCCAGCTGCAGCCACTCCTATTGAAAACCCGGGTCACTTCATCAGAAACAGCCATTTAGCGGCAAGGGGGTATCGAGACGCCAGCCATACCACTGCGTACGAGATGATAAACGCAACGGCCATGATGCACGCATACAGCGCCCATCCATGCACCGGCAGTGGCGCATACTTCATGAACAGCACTACGGGGTAATGCAACACATACATGCCATACGAACATACGGCCACACTGCGCACAGGCCGATACAGGGCATTCGGAATACGCCTACCGCGCAACGCCCGTACCACGGCAAGGAACAGCATGCACCCACCCAACACCACCGGCGTGAACGCCAGACCGGACTGGAAACCGTCTGCATGCAGATTCGACCATGCGGCGGAAACGCACAATACCGCGAGCGCCGCCACCATACCCGCATACACCGCAACCGGTGCGTTCGCATGCCGAAGCCTTGACGCACCATGTAGCCGAACACCATGTAGAGCAGGAATCGCGGTTCCGTAATGCCGAACATATCCAAAGCGCTGACGACCTGGAACGCATTGCCTTGCAATGCCATGATCTGATTCACGCTCGGCAACACCGAGTAGCACACGAACAGGCAGGCCAGTACCGCATAGGCATACGGTTCCAGGCCGCGTTCCCGAACGGCGTGCAGCAGCAACGCCAGCAACGGTACTAGCAGGTACGCGCCTACGATGGCCTGCATGTACCAGAGATGACCCATTGGCGCTGGTCCTATGAACAGCGCCAATTTCACATAGTCGGCAACGGTCACGCCGCCAGCGCCAATGTATTGCACTACCGCGAGTGCAAGATCGAATATCTCATATGAGACGATCAGCGGCAGCAGATTGCGTTTGAAGAAGGCGAGGGTCCGCTCTTTCGTATAGTCACGGTCCAACAACAGGTAGCCGCTGATCATCAGGAATAGCGGCACGCCCAGCGTGGACAGTCCTATGGCGCAGGAGGCGGCGATCTGGTTGCCGGTAAGACCGGACAGGTCTTGGCCGTTGACTTGCGCGATGGCGGCGCGTAGCGAATGGATGCTCAGTACGCAGAGCAAGGCCAGCGTGCGCAGCACGTCGATGCTTTGCACCCGACTCGTCTCGTTTGCAGCCATTCAAGCTCCTTCATGCAACTTCACGGTCATGATTTACGATAGCGTAGTGACCATTCAACAGCATGACCAGCTTCCGCAGTTCTCCCTGCTTATGTCAGTGTATGCCAATGATTCGCTGCCGCAGGTCGAGAGGGCGATTGCCTCCGCCACGGTCGAGCAGTCGCTGCCACCTACGCAGATCGTGATCATACGGGATGGCCGGGTGCCGGATGATATCGCACGATTCCTGCAGGGATTGCCCGAAACCGTTGCCGATTGGTTCAGCCGTTCCGGCGTCTCCTCGAGACCTCGCCCTGAAGTGACCGTGGTGCCGCTGGAAGTCAATCAGGGTCTTGCTCATGCGTTGAATGAAGGTTTGCGGCGGTGCCGTTACGATGTGGTGGCCCGTGCCGATAGCGATGACATCTCCTTGCCTGAACGTTTCGCTACGATGATGCCGTTGTTCGCCGCCGACCGTGCGCCGGCCATCGATATTGCCGGCAGTGCCATTCAGGAGTTCACCGGCGAAGAAAATCGTAACGGTCAAGTGCGTACGCTCCCCCGTGAGGGCGCGGAACTGGAACGTTTCGCCCGCATGCAGTCGCCATTGCACCATCCGAGTGTGGTGTTCCGCAAGTCCGTGGTGCTGGCCGCCGGCGGATATCCGGAGCATGTCGGCCGTTTCGAGGATTACATGCTGTGGGAGCAACTCATGCTGCGCCATGCTCGCTTCTACAACGTACCGGAGGCGTTGGTGCTGTACCGCGTGGACGCCGGCGCATACCAGCGTCGTGGCGGTTTGGGCATGTTCCGTGACGAATTGCAATTGCAGCTGAAGTTCCTGCATGACGGTTTCGTGAGTCTTCCGCAGTTCCTGCGCAATGTGCTGGTGCGAGCCGTCTACCGGCTGCTGCCGACCGGCTTCAGAAAATCCTGCTATCACCTGCTGGTCGCCGTACGCAACAGGTTGACCGGTAATCGCAAGTAGACTTCTGTAATGTTCAGCCTTCGATTGCCGTGATGCGCCGCGCGATCCGCGGCATGTCGGCGAATAGTTCGGCGTTGGTTTGCGGATCGGTATGCCAACCGTCATGCCAGCCGCGTTTGAAGCAGTCGACGATTACCTCCCTGTTGCCGGAGCGCAGATAGGTGAGCGCCCAGCGACGGACGGTTTTCAGTAGGAATTCGGCGAGTTCCGCCGCCGTGAAGTTGCTGCGGGACAGGCGGAACAGCCATAGTTTGTTGCGCACCTCATTGTAGAAGCGTTGGCCCGGATCGGCGTCGCTGGAACCGAACACCTTGGTCTTGTGCACCACCTCACTGGCGGGCACGTAGTAGCCGATGCCATGCTTGAGCAGGGCCGTGGTGAATTCGAAGTCGTCATTCCACAGAAAATAGGCGCTGCGTGGCAGCTTGTTGAGTCCCACGATCGCGCCGGCGTTGATCAGGCAGGAGACGAACGACAGCGAACGTGCCTGGTAGGCGCCCTCCCCCGCCATGCCGTCAAGCGTCTTCGCGCCCTTGCGCACCCATGTGCGCGGCCGCGGCTTGTTCATCAGGTGCTCACGGCCGTCGACCCACAGCGCTTTGGACCCAAGTATGGTGGGTAGGGCGTGATTCACGTCCAGTGACTCCTGAGCCGCTTGGAGCAGGTTCTCCAGTGCGGTGGGCGTCGGTATGGTGTCATCGTCCATGATCCACACGTAGTGGGCGGTGCCATGATCGGCGGCGACGGCTTTCGGGTCGACCGCTTCGGCCATGCCCGCGCAGAATCCGCCGGCTCCGCCGACATTATGCGGCAGGGCAATCACATCGGCGTCGATCGGATGTTCGTGCGCCACCTGGAGCGCATGGTCGGTGCTGGCGTTGTCGACCACGATCACGCGGTCGGCCGGACGGGTCTGGACCGCAAGGCCGTCAAGACATTCGCCCAGCAATTGTTCACGGTTATAAGACACCACCACGGCAGTAACGTTGAATCGCATGGGTTTCATTATACGGTGAGGGAATGCGATGGCCGCATGGATGCAGTGGTCTCATGGCGATGGGCACTTTATATAATGAATCCATGCTGAATATGAATGCTTCCGCAACCGACCATGCCGAGGATTGGGAGACCGTCAATCGTGTGGTCTATCCGATCAAGGATCAGGACCTCACCCTTCCCCTGTATGTCATCGAATGGACCCGCCCGCACCTGACCGACGCAGTGTTCGATCCGCGTGTGGATATGAAGAAGGTCGACTTCGGCGGTCTGAACAAAACCGGTTACCAGCATCTGGTCAACGAGGGCATCAACCAGCATTCCAACACCAGCGCACGAGACATCTTCACCGTTGATTCACGTAATGAGCTGACCGTGCAATCCGGCAAACATGTGTCGCTATGCACGTTCTTCAACGCATTCCCGGCCAGCTATTGGAAACGCTGGACCAACATCAGCAAAGTCCGTTTCACGGCCGAAGTGCGGGGCAAGGGCGAAGTGGTATTGTTCAAATCCACCGGTCGCGGACTGTTCTCGCCGGTGAACACCATGCCCGTGGATAGCGAAGACGCTTGCCAAACCGTTGAGGCCATACTCCCCATGACCAACCTGCTCGACGGCGGTTACTTCTGGTTCGACGCGAAAGCCGACGACCAGACCAGCCTCACCGTGTCGAACGCCTGTTGGTCGGTGCCAGGCAGCGAGCGCACGATGCGGCAGCGGACCACGATGTCCATCGCCATCACCACGTTCAATCGCCCCTCCTACTGCCATAACCAACTGAAGACCATTGCGGCCGAGCAGAGCCTGCGCGAACGTCTCGACACCATCTACTGCACCGATCAGGGCACCGATCTGGTCAAGGCCCAGCCCGGCTTCGCCGAGACGGCCGCGAATCTCGGCAGCCAGCTGACCTATCTGCGCCAAGACAATATGGGCGGCTCGGGCGGATTCTCCCGCGGCATGTACGAGACGTTGAAGGCGGGTGCCAGCTCATACACCCTGCTGCTCGACGACGATGCCATCAGCGAGCCGGAAGCCATTCTGCGTTCCATGCAGTTCGCCGACTACACCAAGAAGCCGACCATCGTCGGCGGCGGCATGCTGCATTTGGACAACCGTACCGTACTGTATACGCAGGGAGAGCGCTTCACCCGCAACAATGTGTGGATGGTACCTTCGCAGGGCCTAGGGTACAATCATGATTTCGCCGCGTTCCCCCTACGTGATTCGCCGGAACGTCACCGCCGTATCGACTCCGATTTCAACGGCTGGTGGATGTGTCTGATTCCAACGGCAATCATGCGAGAGATCGGTCTGTCGCTGCCGATCTTCATCAAATTCGACGATACCGAGTATGCGGTGCGCGCCTTGGAGCACGGCTATCATACCGTATGCCTGCCGGGCGTGGCCGTATGGCATCAGGCTTGGCATGACAAGGATCCGTCACGCACATGGGAGGAGTACTTCTTCCAACGCAACCGCTGGATCTGCGGCCTGCTGCACTGCCCGAAGCCTGGCAAGCGGTTCGCATTCGAAATGCTGTACGGCGATGTCAATGTCGGCCTGAAATTCGTCTATTCCGCACTGAAACTACGCCATATGGGCCTGCGGGACATCATGCGCGGACCGCAGTACATCGTCGATTCCATGCCAGGCAAACTCGCCGAAGTGCGCAAGGCCCGCGAAGGTTTCGCCGACACCACCATGGTGAAGGACATCGACGAATTCCCGGAGCCGAAACGTGAGTTCTTCGCCGACCCGACGCCGGATACGCCGAAGAACATCAAGAAGGCCGGCATCAAAGCCATTCTCAAGGCGCTTACCTCGCGTGGTGACGGCACGAAGGACGTTCAGCCGGATATCGCCATTCCGGCCAAGGACGCCATCTGGAAGTCATTCAACGGCATCAATTCCGCCATTGTGACCTCGCCGGACGGCAATACCGCCGCCTGGTGCCGCCGTAACAGCAAGTATTTCCGCAAGCAGATTCGTGAAGGTCTGCGGCTGTCCCATGCGCTGATCACACGTTGGGAACGGCTTTCCAAGGAGTATCGCGAATACGACATGGCCAGCGTGGACGTCTGGAAGAACATCTTCGAGAGCTGAATCACAAAGCGCAATGGTTGCAATTCCAACGAAATCCACAATCACTGTTCTTCCCCACCCATGAGGGGACTATCCTGAATCGTGATGGCGTTCCAAAGACGAAATGCCATGCATGAGAAGAAGGAGCAGTATGAAAAAATCACTGGCAACAACCATCGTCGCAGGTGCTCTCGCACTGTCGATGGCCTTCGCAACCGCCGCGTTCGCAGATCCGGCAGGAGCCGTCAATCCACCATCCACCGACTATACCGGCTGGGTGAACGCGAATGGAAACAAATACTGGTTCGACAGCGGAGTCATGGCCCGGAGCAAGGAGATCTTCGATCCGGGAAGCGATGCATGGTACTGGCTTGACGCCGATGGCACCATGGCGCATGACAAAGACGTGTACCAGCATTCCAATGGCGGAAAATGGGTACGCTACGACGCCAATGGCCACATGATCAAGGGCGAGCAGTACTCCACCAAGGCCGGCCATGTCGGCTGGTACTATTTCGATCCGATCACCGGAGCCATGGCCAAGGGCATGCGGTACGTGCCGTCAAACGGCGGCAAGTGGGTGTACTACGACTGGATCACCGGCATCATGGCCCACGGCGAGCAGTTCGTGAACTACGACGGGGATCATACCGGCTGGTATCTGTTCGACCAGGTTACCGGCGCGATGTTCCACGGCGACACCTACATCCGCTCGAACGGCGGCAAGTGGGTGCGCTACGACCGCGTAACCGGCAAGATGGTCAAGGGCCTGCACCATCAGGACGGTTCGTACTACTACTTCGACCAGACCACTGGTGCAATGGCGCACAGCCGCGTATGGGTACCGGAATGGAACGCCTACGCAACATTCGATTCGGTCACCGGACGCCTTGTGAACAATAATTCAAATTCCGGCAATACCGGCGGCAACACCGGCGGAACCGGCAGGAACATTCGCGGCCAGTGGTGCAAATCCAGAGAGCAAGGTACGCAGAAGCTAGACGGAGACGGCACCCCGATCGTCTGCGAATGCCGCAATGGCAACAAACGTCCTCACTGGTACGCCAGGTAGTCCGCAGCTCATCTGCTGACTAGGGAACACGAGTGGAGTTGAATCTTCGACTCCACTTTTTTCTTTGCCTACTTCCAATCGATGAGGAACGAAATCGCGATGCCGAAATAAGAGAATGCCGTCAGCGCAATTACCGTCGCAAACACGGTTCTGTTCCGCGCGCCGGAGACCAGTCGCGGAACCATCAGGAACAGCAATGGCAGTATCGGCACGAAATAACGGTTCTGTATGCCCGAGGCATATCCGCTGGATTTGCCGGCCCACGCGATCAGCATGGCCGTGCAGGTCGCCGCGAAGTACGCGCAACTCACCAATGCGGGAACGGCGATCTCCTTCCAGCCCTGCAGATGCCGTTGCGAAGCGCCGACGATCACCAGGATGGCAATGGCGAGCAGTACGGGAATGACGACGGCGTTGGCTAACTGCACGGCTTCGGTACCCGCGAAGAACTGTAGATTGCGGCCGGCGTTGACCAATCGTCCGTCGATTTTCTCCGTATCCACAGTCAACGGTTCGAAGAACGTCTGGAACCAAGAACCAATCAGCGAGAACGGATCGGCCATCATCTGTTTTTTCAGCTGGCTGATCTGCTCGATACTGACATGGCTTGGAGCGGTGGCGATGTGAGCAACCTTGCGATTCCACATCGCCATGGAGGCGATCGAAGCCATAACAGGCACGACCAGAGCCATCTTCAACGGTATTTTCTTCGCCTTGCCGAGTAGCACGAACACAAAGAACGAAACCAGAATGCAAGTGATTTTGACCTGCCCCAGCATCGCCGCCAGCACCGACAGTATGCCGATATGCAGCCACCCGAACCGAGTGCTTTGATAACAGCACAGCACCACGGCGATGAACAGCAACGATATGCTGTTGATCATCGCATCGGCCGTCGGGAACGTCAATGAGAAGAACGTCATCGGCAGAATGGCCGTGGCGAGAATCGCATATCGAAACTCGCGGGCAAGCCATATCGCCAAGGCGATGATGCCGGAAGTAATCAGCAACGTGGCAATGCTTGAGGCCTTGTAATCACCTTGAATAATCAAACTTGGCAGATACGCGAACGGCGAGTTCACCGCAGTGTTGTTGAACGGCTTGATGATCCCATTGTCATTCTTGACCACCCATCCGGGAAAATCCTGGGACAGCTGCGGCACGATGGTCCCTGCGCGCAACTGTTCCACACGAAGCCAGTGGGCCGTTGAATCATTCTGATATGAGTACTTCCCCGTGGAAATGACGGTCAACCCCGTCACCACGGTCAGTAACCAGTACAGTATGGCACTGACCGCCGCGAGTCTTGGCACGGTTCCCCCTGCAGAATTCTCAATCGACGGTTGTTTGCCGGAACCGTGCCGTGCGCTCATAGGGCATGCCTTACTACTAACTCTTCGCGGCAATTATAATCAGGCCGTCTCCCGCTCCACCTGCGAATCATCTAACGGCTCAATTGTCAAGGCTCTGTCGCTGAGGAGCGCATACTCACGATTACGATCGTCACGAATCACAAAGCTGCAGGCGTTGTCATCAAGGGCGACGCCGACGGCGTCCGTGGCTTTCGGATCGCTTGGGCTTGGCGTGCGCAGTGACGTGATCAGACGGAATTCACCGTTATTGAACAGGTTCAACGGCATTTCGAAGTGCACGGTCTGATGGCCGCGCCGTGTCATCCTGAACACCTTGGAACCGGTGTCGTACGTGATGCCGCCGCGGCGAATGTCATGCAGCGCGATGGCCAGGTAGAAGTCTCCCGGCTCGTCATACTGATACTCCACGTCGAATTTGAACGTATCCGCACTGGAGCAGACCTTCGGGGAGATCGCAGTCGTCTTGAGCAATGGGCAACGTTCGTTCAGGCCGTTCGGGTAGCCTCCACGCTCCTCCTGACGCTTGCGTTCGGCTTTCTCCTCGGCTTCCAAGTTGGCCAACGTATACTGCTGCGACACGGTTTCCGGATCGCCGATGGCCTCCACTTCGCCATCTGCGATCATCATGGCGCGGGAGCAGTACTTCTTTACGGAATTCATGTCGTGGGTCACGAGAATGACCGTTTTAGACGGGTCTTTCTTGATTTCGGTGAAGAAGTCATCGCACTTGCGCTGGAACGCCTCATCACCGACCGCGAGCACCTCGTCAAGCACCAGAATGTCGCCTTGGGCCTTGATGGCCACAGAGAACGCCAGACGAACCTGCATGCCGGAGGAATAGTTCTTCAGCTTCTGGTCCATGAATTCCTCAAGCTCCGCGAATTTGACGATGTCGTCATACATCGCATCGACTTCCTCATGGGTGAAGCCGAGCAGGGAGCCGTTCAGGTACACGTTCTCACGTCCGGTGAGCTCCGGATTGAAGCCCACGCCAAGTTCGATGAACGGCACCAATTTGCCCGTAACGGTGATCGAACCGTTCTCCGGGTAGTAGATCTGCGAGATCAGTTTCAGCAACGTGGACTTGCCGCCGCCGTTACGGCCGACGATGCCGAAGAACTCGCCCTGATGCACCTCGAAGCTGATGTCTTTGAGCACTTCCTGCTTCTTGTAGCCCTTGATGCCCTTGGTCCAGTTGATGAACGCCTGCTTCAGACCGGTGGCCTGCTCCGTCGGCAGCTTGAAGCATTTGGATACGTGGCTCGCCGAGAGCACCACCGGATTTTTCGTATAGTCGATCTTCTCGATCATTTCCTCATCGGACATCACATGACCTCCGCGAACTTGCGGCTGTTGCGGCGGAACAGGTAGACGCCAAGCCACAGCAGCACAACGGTAAGGACCAGCGGGAACAGACGAATGCCCCAATTGCCGAACTGATTCCAGATGGTCGGCTGGGTATCGGGGGCGATGAAGTTGTGACGAATATCCTGAATCGTCTGCGCGAACGGGTTCAGTAGCTCCAAACGGGCCAGGTCGGCGAGTATTCCGCCTCGATTGGTCACATAGGTGAGCGGATAGATGATAGGCATGCCGTAGAACACCAACTGCTGCAGGACTTCCCAAATATGGGCGATATCACGGAAGTACACGTACATGGTCGCCATCAGCAGGGTCAATGCCAGGGTGATGGCGTACAGCTCGATGATATTCAGCGGCAGCAGCACCACACGCCAGGTGAACTGCACGCGGGCCACGAGCGCGAAAATCAGCACGACCACCAGATTGATGGCGAAGCTGATCAGTGCGCCGATGGTGGCGGACACCACCACGATGTAGTTCGGGAAATGGATCTTACGCAGCAGATCGCCGCGGTCCACGACCGAACGCAGGCCGATGTTGGTCGATTCGGTGACGAACTGCCAGGAGCTGATGCCCAGCAACAGCACCACCGGATAGGTCGGAGTGCCGTCCGACATGCGCAGGAACTTGCCGAACACCACATACATCACGCAGAACATCATCAACGGCTTGAGTACCGACCATGCGATGCCGAGGAACGACCCCTGATAGCGGAGCCTGAAGTCGGTCTTGACCAGACCTTGCAGAACGGTCCATGCATAACCGTATCTGTCTTGAATATTCTTCACCAGCTGTTTCACAAGTTGTATCCTATCAGTGCCCGTTCTTAAGCGACTTTGCGCGGCGGAATGCCCCGCATTTCCTTACATCATCCTGCGTTCCGCATCATGTGCAGGGTGCGTTCGATGCCTTGCCGAATCGGATACTTCGCCTTCCAGCCCAAACCGGCGAGCTTACCGCCATCCATCAACGCGAGCGTCGCCTTGGAATAGCCTTTGGATTCCACCTCGTCAGGAAGCTCGAGACGAACCTCGACCCCGCAATATTCGGCCACCAGAGCAGCCAGATCGCGCAGTCGGCAGTCGGACGCGGAATCGGCGATGTTGTAGGCCTCACCTGCCTTGCCCTGCATCATGCAATACAGCAGTCCCGTCACGGTATCGCCCACGTAGGCGTAGGAATACCGTTGCATGCCTTCGCTTTTCAGGATGATGTCTTCGCCGGCAAGCCCCCGATGGATGAATTGTGACGACGCCTTGCTGTCGTCCGCGTGCAACGTGGGACCATACGTGCGTGCGATGCGGGGTATGACCGGACGCACACCATACTGTTCACGGTAGGCCTGGCACAGGGATTCGCCCAAACGCTTGGCCTCCGGATAGCCGGCACGCAACGTATTGGCGTCGATATATCCGCAGTACCGTTCGTCGAACCGTTCGACATCGCCGCGATTCTGTCCGTAGACTTCCACGGATGACGCGAAGACGAAGTCGATGCCGTCGCCATGCCGCGAGGCGTCGTTGCCGCAAGCGTAGTCCAGCAGATTCTTCAGTCCGATGATGTTGGAGGTGATGGTGGCGACCGGTTCCGTGGCATAGGCCCTGGGATGCGTGGTGCTGGCCAGATGCACTACGATATCGGCTGGAAGTTCGGGGCAGGCACCCGGTACGGACACATCCATCTGCGCGACATGGAAATGTTCGCCGCCGACATATGGGAAGCGAGCGCGAATCCGCTCGGCATTCCGCCCGATGGCGATGACATCGCACCGGAAATCCGCTTCCGCATTCTTGCGCATCAATACATCGATGAGGAAAGTGCCGATCATGCCGGTCGCACCGGATACCGCGATGGTCTTGCCGTTCAGTCGGGACCAGTCGATGGGCAGGGCCGCGCAATATGATAGGTCGTCTTGGTAGAGCCGTGATTGCAGACGCTGGTCGGGCAATGCCGTTCCTTTCGATGTTCGGTATGTTATTTCAGCCAGGTGTCCTCATCCGCCGTGATGTAGGCCTTGAACAATTCCAGATCGCCTTTGGTGGTGAGCTTGATGTTCTTGTCCGAACCTTTGGCGAAATGCAGGGTTTCGCCTAAATCGACCATCATGGTGTTGGTGTAGCTGGAACCGTGGATGCCGATGTTCTCCTTGAACGCCTTGCGATAGGCGGCCAGAAGCTTGCCGTAACGGTAGGCCTGCGGCGTGGAGACGCGGCGAAGCTGTTCGCGCGGCACATACTGTACGGTGGTCGACGGGTCATCCTGATTGATCACGAAGATCTGCTCGTTGTATGGAAGCGAGGTTACGGCATTGCCATACCGTTCGCACACTTGGATCACGTCGGTGAGTACGTCGGCGTCGATCAGCGGTCGGATGCCGTCATGGATGATGACGATGTCTTCCGGATCGAGTTCATGCTCCAGATGTTCCACACCGTTGCGGATGGATTCCTGCACGCTGCCGCCGCCGGGCACGATCCACTGGAGCTTGTCGATGTTGAACTGCTTGGCATAGGCATCTACCATGGTCTGCCAACCGTCGATGCACACCACCGCGATGGCGTCGACGTCGGGGTGGCGTTGAAAGCTTTCCAGCGTGTAGATGAGCACGGGCTTGTCGAACACGTTGATGAACTGCTTCGGAATATCCTGCCCCATTCGGGTTCCGGAACCGCCCGCTACCACTACCGCTACATTCTTCATGGAGTTCACTCTATACCTCTCGGCGGGCCATGCTGAAATTCATCGTTCGATGTATTCGCGAATGATGTTCGCATCCGCCTCCGCCAAGGCGTGGCGATCGACGTGTTCGAAATGCAGACCGATATCGTCGGGCAAGGAGAAGATGTCGCCATAGGCATGGCTCAGTAGATACATGTGATTCGCCGGAACCGGATACGCACGGTTTTCGAAGTGCATCAGCGGCAGTGGGAAGATGTCGTCGATGGCGCTGATCCATTGAATCCACTGGGGTGGTCCATATTGTCGTAGGCACGGACGATGCCGCCCGCCTCCTGCCGGGAGCAGACCACGCCGGCCTCACGCATCTTGGCCAGCTGGTCGTCAAACGCCTTTGTGATCAGCGTTCCGGCTTCCGAATCGGCGGAAACATATACATTTTCGTCCCAGGCCGCACGGATGCGCTCATCGGCTTCCGATGCTTCGATGGCGACCCGTCTATACTCCTGCACCTTCAGGAACGTGTCATGGTCGGGCGTGCGCACCCAATCGAACGGGAACAGGTCCACGAATCCCGGAACACGGGGATCACGCGGGGCGAAACGTACCTGACGGCAATGCACGATGCGATCCCAGACCACGGTGACCTGATAATCCGGATTCGACGCAAGCACCTGCTCAAGACGCTCCAGGTCGTCACGCATGATGCCGAGATCAAGATCGTCATCCCACGGAATGAAACCGTGATGGCGTACCGCACCGAGCAACGTGCCGCCGACCAGCCAGTATTGGGTGATGTCGTTGGCATTGCAGATGTCTGCGAAATCGTTGAGCATCCTGTTCAGCGCCGCCTGCAACAGACCGATGTCGCCTTCCGCCTTCGGCAGGTCGAGAAAGAAGCGTTTGCGTGCGTCCAGACTGGTTTCGTCCGGTCTACGGTACTGTGCCCAGAAACGAATGTCGGCCTTCGACTTTTCGGCTATCTGCATCCGATGCACGGTGTCGACCAGATTGCGAGTGTCCTCACCCAAGCCACGGACACCGTATATGACGTCACGAAGTTCACACAGCATCGATTCCTGCTGTTTCAGCGCCTCGCCAAGACTGTTGTTCTCCCTTTCCAAATCATCGACCCTATCCATGAGCCTTTGCATGGAACGTTCTGATGACCAAAAGAGCTTTTCGCGCATTCGTCTCACTACAGATGCCATAATCGTTCCTTACTTCGCACGGGCCGGTAAAGGAAAATACTACCGCATGCACCCCTATCGGGGCACATGCGGCATACTGTCAATAGCCTGTGAGATCAGTCCATCTTCAGGTAATGCTTCCAATACGCCACCGAAGTCAATTCGGCGCGCGCATCGGCGTATTCCTTACGCAGACGTTCAATGTTGGCCTTGTAGTACTTAAGATCCCTCGCATAACGCTTCTTGATCTGCGCATAGCGGTTCACATCCTTGGTACGGATAGCCCCCTTGCGGTTATACCAATCCAAGACCACCAACTTGTGCTTACCACGAATGACACCGGCCGGATACAACCAACCCTGCAACGGAATAACGGCATATCCGGAACCGCCCTTCCTGAGGTAACGCTGGTTGTTGTCGGTAATCAGATCCTCCAGACGCTCTTTCAGACTGCGCGGCTTGTCGCCGTCGATCAGCTGACGATCGACATCTTCGACACGGAAACCGGACAGCTCCGGATCCTTGTCAGCCTGTTCCTGAAGAGTCTCGAAATCGACGAGTTGCTCCTTGTTGCGATTCGCCGCCATAAAACTCTGTTCGGACTGCCCGGGCTTCTTGATGAACGCCGGCCCCTTCAGGAAGTCCTCGAAGGCATCCAAGCACAGCTCCGCATTCTCATACCCGAATTTCTTGAGTTCCAAACGAATGTTGTTATGCAGTTCGCGCATAAAATCAGCATCCGGCGCCATACCGCACGTCGCTTGGGCAATCATGGTGTTGCGCGTGGTCTGGTAGCGTTCCACGGCGGCGTTGTAGCGTTCGAAGAACGACATGTGCCACACGCACAGACTGTTCATGGTGATGAAACCGGTCTTGCAACGAATACCGTATTCGGCGTCGTCGCAACGCACGAACACCGGCAGTGGCAGACCGTTCCTCTCGATGACGGAAATCGGAATGCAGCAGTACCACCAAGCGGCATACATGTTATCTTTCTGCCACTTGGTCGGCGTGTACATCTCGTTGTAGATCAGATCATCGAACAGGGTCAAACGCAGACCCGGCTTGCAGCCGGCGAACGTGCCCTGCGGGGTCATGTTGCCGATGTCTTCCCACTGATCCTCACCGATCTCGTAGTTCAGCATGGCACCGCTGATCATGTCTTCGCGATGCTCGTCCTTGAGAATGCGGAGCAAATTGTAGGTGCGCTTGATGCTTTCCGGCGATACCGCGACATCGTCATCCATCAGCAGGATATTGGTGGCCTTCGGATCCTGTTCCATTGCGGTGATCATGCCACGGGTAAAGCCTCCTGCGCCACCGACGTTATCGTTCGGCACCACCGTGACACGGTCGCCGCTGAGCTTGTCAGCATCCAGAGTGCGGCCGTTATCCATTACGTACATGTGGAAATGTTCGGCAATCGGATCATCGGAACCGATGATCTGATCCTTGACCAAGCCGATATTGCGTTCTATGAACGCTTCCTTCTTGAACGTGGTGGTGGACAGGACGAGCTCGACATCATTGAGCTCGCCATCGATATCCAGCTCATAGTAGCCATTGCGAATGGCGACGGTTCCTTCGGTCTTAATGAGGAAGCCGATGATGACCATATCATCGGTGACGTTCAGAGCAAGGTCGACGGTCTGCCATTCATCGGACGCCTCCTGCTTGCAGGAAACACCTTCGACGGGAATCGGATCGTGGGCAAAGGCGTCACCCATGGTCTGCTGCACTTCGCAAGCGGCGCCCTTGAGCTCGAGATGCAGGGTGAAGCTGGTCGCACGCGTATAGCGCTTCAGCTTCATCACGGATAGCGAGTTAAAATACGTGCTGAAATCAAAGGTTCCGGCGGTGAACATCTTCCACTCGCCGAGTTGTTCGTCAAAAACGACCGGCTGATCGGAACGGCAGTACAGTGCCGGATAGGCGACAGAGCGAGGATTCGTCTCCAACAGTATGTTCGCGAATTTCATCGAAGTCATACGTCATAGGATACTGGTAGGCCCTGAAGAGCGCATGCGGGGTGTGCATCCCTAAGAATGCGCACCCCGCATATCCATGCATCACCCTCGGCCGGTCACCTTGTCGAAATGATGCCAGGCATGCCATTCGGGGACCCAACTGCGACCATGGGCCATCTTGCCGGTGTACTGGTCGAAGTAATACCAGGCACCGTTACGGCGGTCGAGTCCGTGCACCATGATGCCGGTCACCGGGTCGTAACGCACCCACTTGCCGCCGTTCGAGCGGATGTAGGTGTCGCCGTGGAACATCGCGCCGGTGGTCTTATCGAACAGATACCAGCCGGTATGCGCCTTGTCATAGTTCACGAACTGCTCGCCGTGGGCCATGATGCCGGTGATCCAGTCGTAATACACCCACTTGCCGCCGTTGGACGACACATATTTCATGCCCTTGGCCATCTCGCCGGTGACCGGGTCGAAGTAGTACCAGCCGACATGATTGGCCTTGGTGGAATACTGCTCGCCCTTGACCATATGCGAGTTCGCATCGAAACGCACCCACTTGCCGCCCTTGGCACGGTTGGATTCATCCTTCGGGATGAACACGTCCTTGTCGCAGGCGATGGTGCCGTCGGCATCGGCCCAGTACCAAGCGTTGCTGTCCGGATCATAGAAGGCATGACTGCGTGCCATACGCCCGTTGTCGTACCAGTGACGCACACGGCCATCCATCACCCAGCCGTTCTTCGTTTCGGGAGTCGTCTTCGTACTGATGACCTCCTTGAACGCCTTCAGTGACTGCAGCGGATTGCCATGATCGTCGAACACGGCCTGATTGTCCCAGCCCGAAGCGCTCCACGCATCGTATTCGGTGCTGCTCGGATCATTGTTCTTGGCATAGGAACTTGCCCAGCCAGTGGCCGCATCGTTGGCATAGGCCTTGTTGACGGCCCAATGGTTGGTTCCCGGCACCACGGCGATCCATGCCGGCTCCCAATAGAAGGCGCCGAGGCCAAGGCCCGTGCCGCCGTCGGCGGAAGTGACCGTCTCCAACGTATCGTGGATCACGTCGGCCTGCCCCTGCACGCTTACCTGATACGGATATTTGTTGTTCTTGTCGGTGTTCGGGCCGGAAAGATTGTTCGAGCCGCCGTCACTATCGTTCTCGGTGAACGGATAGCTGAATTCGACGACCGCGAATTCCTTCTTGTACTTTTCGGTGACGACCTGTTCCAGCTTGATGAGCGCACCCATCGGATCCTGATTGGCATCGGTACCGTCCGATCCGGAGCTCCAGAACGGATAGTACGTGCTGCCGTACACGTCGTAGTCCAGCTTGTATTTCTTGAAGTAGTTCAACGCAAAGTCGGCGGAACCCGAATCCGTGTACATGAAGTGCACGGCCACCTTGGTGCCTTTCGGGGCATACTGGCGAATGGCCTTGGAACCTTCGTTCATCAGGTCCACGAAGTTCTTCCACTCCTGGTCCTTGGCGTTGTCCCAGTAGCTCACCGTCACGCCGCACAGACCGCTGTTCGACTCATTGCCAAGCTGCACCATGCCAAGATCCACGCCGTTGTTCACCATCGTCTGCATCACGTTCTTGGTGAAGTCATACACGTCGGTCTTCAGCTGGTTGAGATTGTGTCCCTTCCATGCTTTCGGCGTACGCCACGAAGAGGCATAGAAATCGTTGTAATGCAGGTCGAGCAGCACTTTCATGCCATACTGCGTGGCTTCCTTGGCCATGCGGGTCACGGTGTCGAGATCGTCGGTGCCGCTGCCGTAGCTGTTGCCGTTCTCATCATACGGATCGTTGAACAAGCGCAGACGCACCCAGTTCACGCCGTTGTCATGCAGGATTTTGAACAGCGATTCCTCTTGGCCGTCGAAGTTCTTGAACCGCACTCCGGCCTTATACAGCGCCTCATAGCTGGACACATCGGCACCGCGTATGGTGTCTTCGGTCACCGTAGGCACCTGCTCCACCGAAGCGGTTTGTTGGGCCGCGCCGGTGTCGGCGCCCGTCTTGTACGGATCGTCGGCGGTCGGCACCATGTCGGCATCTTCCGGGTTCGCCGCCGTCAGCTGGCCGAACACCTTCAGCGACTGCAATGGCTGGCCTAGATCATCAAACAGGGCCGCATCATCTTGCTGGCTGGCTCCACCGTTGTCGGCATAGTCGACATAGTCCGCCGCATACTTGCTGGCCCAACCGGTGCCGTATTCATTGGCGGAGTTCCAGTTGTCATCGGCGTTCCATAGGCCGCCCTTCACTGCGATCCAAGTGGCATCGCCATAGAACACGCCGGCGCCGCCGGCATTGTTCTTCGCAGACACCATAGCCTTGTACAGGCTGCGGATATAGTCCGCCTGGCCTTGCGGGCTAAGCGTCTTGCCGCTCTGTTTAAGATCACTGGCTCCGCTGGTGTTACCCTGCCCATCGCTGTCGTATGCGGTGAACGGATACAGTACGTCAAGCACCGCCATGGATTTACCGTACTCTTCGGAAATCATCCGGCGGGATTGTGCCAGGCTGTTCAGATCGTCATAGGCTGCATAGACCTTGGTGCCGATCACGTCGTAATCGACCTTGTAGTACTTGAGCATGTCGACGTACGTGGTGGTCAGCGTCTGGTCCACCGACGAGCAGCCGACCGCGATCCTGGTGCCGGCATTGTTGGCGCGGATCGCCTTGCTGGCGGCACTGATCAGCTGTGACATGCCCTTCCAATCGTCCTGCCCCAGAAAGCCGCCCTGCAGATCCTTCTTGTTCTCGCTGTCCGCATAGTACGGTGAGCTGATCTCACTGCCGATGGTCACCATGTTCGGCGTTACGCCGGCAGCCTTGAGCTTGGAAAGGGAATCGGCGGTGTAATCGCTTACCTGACTGGTCAGCTTGGCCAGATTCGTAGGCCAGCCCTTCGGCAACTTCTGCACGGTCTTCGACGTGTAGAAATCGGAATACAGGAATTGGATGTTGACGTTCAGGCCATTGGCCTGGGCCGCTTTGGCCGTGGCAATGGCGTTATCGAGCGTCGGATTGCCGCCGCCGTACGTGTTGCCGTTGCCGTCCGTAGGATTCACCGCGACCTTCAGCAGCACATAGTTGATTCCCGAGGCCTTCAACAGCTGCATCATGCCGTTGTCATCCAGATTATTGCCGTCGAAATCCTTGAAGGCATAGCCGTTCTTGGCGGTTCGCGCGGCTTTCATGGCCTGATACGAGGTGAGGTTCACACCGCGCACGGTATCGTCCTGCATGGAGGAGACGCCCGCCACCTGTGCGGGCTGATCCTTGACTCCCGTGTCCGTTCCTTCGTTCCATGGAGCCGGATACGAAGAGTCCTCCGCAAGTGGGACGATGTCGGATTCGTTCTGCGTGGATTCCTCCAGCAGCTGCCGTTCCTGATCGGCATTCTGTTCGGCTGCCTCAGCACGCAGCTGAGCGCTGGTATGGATGTCATCATCGTTCGATTGCGCATCCTGAGCGAATGCTCCGGTGGGCATGCACATCATTAGAGACACCGTTGTACCAATAAGCGCAACGATAGCCCTTCTTCTCATCTGATTTCCCCTCTGTTTTTTCGCGGCTGCCCCTTGCAGCCTCATTCACGCGGCGGCTTGCCTGCGTTTCGCCAACTGCGGGTAGAACCACTCGTTGACCACTGGTACATAATACAGCAGTGCCGCAAACGCCAGATCAATCGGCAAACGCACCACAAAACTCGTCACAGTTAGCGGGATATGTGGCAACAGGTTGTGCAACACCCCCAAATACATCTGCCATGGCAACACATCATCCTCAACAAGATGCACACATAAAATGGCGAGGCTCGACTGCCCAGTCCAGCTCAGCGCCCTTCCCAAAGCGGGCACATGGTCGAGCAGCTTCGAAATGCCAATCACGCACAGCGTTCCCGCGAGGCTACCGATCACCGCCTGCACTGGGCGGGTGCCGTAGTTGTTGATGGCCATGCTCATGCCGCCGAATCGGACGATGGCGACAACCCAGATCACGCCGGCAACGCCCCACAGCCACGGGAAACGCTTTACATGGCCCATCAGGTCATACCGCTTCGCCAAGTAGCCAACATATACGAACGCGACCGCGCACATACCCGACTGCAAGCTCCAAGGCAACCACACGTACCGGGCGGAAATATAGCCGATCGCAAAGCTGGACACCACCCAGACCGGCGTATACGGCAATTTGGCGAAGGCATGCAGCAACAGATGCGCCCAGAACAAAGCCAACAGGAACCAGATCGCACCGATGCGCAGCTCCACAGGCCACAATGTACGGTCGGAGATGTCACCGCTACCATACAGCACCGCCTCGCCCCAGCGGCGTAGCATGTAAGCCCGGCCCTCATGGTTGATGGTGGCCATGCACGTCACACCGACCAACACCGCCACGCCCGTCACCGCGTAAGTGCACAGCAACTGCCTGGCTTCCTTCGCCCAGCGGAAGCTACGTTCCGGATGCATGAAATAGCCGGACAGTATGAAGAACAACGGCATGTGGAAGGAGAAGCAGACCGCCACCACCAGCTGCGCGGTGTGGTGAGGGATGAATACGTTCGCCTCAATGGCGCTGTGCCCCAGAATCACGGCAAGAATGGCAATGCCTTTGGCTATGTCGAAGAAACGGATTCGTTGCATAGTGTATTCGGTCTTCTCCCTGCTCGGTCTACTGGTTTAGATTCCCTCACCCTATAGACCGAGCAGCTGGCGCATGGCCCGCCACATCACTTCCTGACCCATGCGATTCGGATGAATGCCGTCGGTATACAGCGCCTGCTGCGGCATGCCGGTGGTGCGGCCGACCGTCTGGAACGCCGAATACAACGAGGCATACTGCCACCCATGCCGTCTGCAGATCTGCTGCAGTGCCGCATTCTCCTGATTCATGGTCAGGCTCCGAGGATCCGACAACGTATCGATATTCGCGATCACATACACGTTCTGCGAGCCGTAACGAGCTGCGACCCTGTTCAGATACGATTCCGCCGCGGCCGTGAAATCGTTGACGTTCGACAGTCTCAGCCGGTCGTTTGCGCCGAGCATCACGATGGCCGCATCCTCATGGCCGAGCGTATCGTCACCGATGGAGTTGTACGCCGAATACGAGCCCTTGCCCGGAGCGCTAGCGTTGGTCACCGACACACCTCGAGATTCCAGATAGTGCCTCAGATCGTTGACCGCCATGCGAGATTGCGACGACGGCTCATAATACGTAGTTCCTTCCAGACGGAACAGCTCACGGGAAGTATACGGGTACGTCTCATCGGAGCCGACACCTGCTGCGATGCTATCGCCCAGGATGCGCACCGAATGGTACTTTCCCTGCCGGATACGTGCGCCAAAACCGCCTGCGGAAGCCTGTACGGTATCTTGCGGTATTGCTGCCGAACGGCGGGTATCAAGCGCACCGGTGACGGTATTGAAATAGTAGTTCGCACCATTCACGCTGCGCCAGCCATACAGCATCTTCCCGCTGGGCCAGTCGTAGCACACATGCTTGCCTCCGACCCACTGCCAGCCATACCGGACGGCTCCGGTATTGGCGTCCAACAGATACCAGGCTCCGTCAATCGGTTGTTCGCCATACAGCATCCAGCCCATGCGGCGGTCGTAGAACACCCATTTCTGCTGCTTGGCATGGTAGACAAAGCCGTATTTGACCGCACCGGTCGTATCATCGAAGTCATACCAATGACCATTCACCGCATGCTGTCCATGGAGCATCTGACCGGAAACCGGATCATAGCAGACCCACTTGTGCTGGGACGCGTTGTAGTAGAAGCCATGGGTCATGGCACCGGTATGTTCGTCGAAATGGTACCAGCCGGTATGTGCGGCATCATAGTTCACCAGTCGTTCGCCGTATGCCATCTTGCCGGTGATCCAGTCGTAATAGACCCATTTGCCGCCGTTTGAAGGCACGAAGGTCATGCCCTTGGCCATGGCGCCGGTATGGCGGTCGAAGTAATACCATCCGCCATAGCGATAGTCCTCGCCTTTGATCATGTGGCCGTTGGCATCGTAGCGCACCCACTTGCCACCGTTCGAACGCAGGTAGACGTCTTTGTTACGGGCCACGGTGCCATCGCCATCGATCCAGTACCAGTTGCCGTCCTGCCGGTCATAGATTTCCCGGGAGCGGACCATTTCACCGTTCTCGTAGTAATGCTGCTTACCCTGATCCCAACCGTTCTTCGATTCGGCGGATACGGCCGGAACCTGAGTCGTTTCGGCATCGGCCTGCGCGGCACTCGCACACAGACCAAGCACACCTATCGACATCGAAAAAAGAACGGCTCCAAGCGCCATTGCCTGTTTGCCATGCATGCCGCACCTCCCAATCATGCGATTTTTTCCGTTATCACTGTACCGCAACAGGTCTTGCGGCAAGACGACGCCGTTGATGGACGCTTTTACCCCAGGCCACCGCCGTTTGGATGCCATAGGCCGCCATGGGTATCAGCAACAGGTAGAACGGCAATGTATAGATGCCCTTGGCCTCCCACAGCACGTAACATAGGAAGCCACCAAGGAATGAGGCGCACAGCAGCACCTGCACGAATACCTTGTCGGCATTGCCTTCCTCATTACGGTTCCTGAACACCGCGCGGGTCAGTGCGATGAGTCCGATGAATGCCAGCAGATACATCACCGTCTGGGCTACGTTCTCATATCGCAGCAGGATGTTCGATCCACGCCCCACCAGCAGGAAGGAGGCCAATCCGGAAAAATGATTCGACGAATCACCAAGCTCGGAATACAGTGACGTCATGAACGTGGGCTCAGCCCATTCCGACGCCAGTTTGGCTGTGAAGAAACGCAGTCCCTCACCCGGATCGCCTAAGAGTTCGGCGAGGCGGCTCTTGACGAAATCCGTGGAAATCTGCGACTGCTGCGCATAATCATTGCCGGTTTTCTCGAATGCGTCCAACGCGAACCTGCTCCACCAACCGGCAGGTACGTTATCCGGCTCCCCCAAGCCAAGTGCAATCCAGGAAATCATCGGCATGCCCTTGCCGAAATCCTGTCCGGTCCAATGCTGCACCAAACTGACGGGCAGTTTGGAAATCACAAAGGCCCCGCCTGCGGACACGAAGGCGACAATCAGCTGCCAGAAACGGCGATTGCGCCATACCGCGAAGACTACGGCAAGGATTGCGGCCAGAATCACGATCTGATACGTAGATTTGAACACGATGCCGATGCCGCAAATCAGGAAGCCGGCCACGATCGTGAGCCCGCTGGTCCAGACCTTCTTCATATGGAACGCTTCGGCCACCACCGCGGCCCCCGCGATGGTGATGAAGAAGCCCACAGCGTTCGGGTATACGAATGCGGCGAACATCAACAACGGCACACAGGTCGTCACCAGCACGGTGAACGCGCCATGGCCCACCGCATCAAGCCCCAGATGGGTGCCGAAACGCCAGAGCACCGCCACCAGAGCGGTAACCGCGAGCGCGCTGACGATCTGGAAGGCGAAGACGTTCTTCGCGCCGAACAGGGCGAACACCAGCAGATACCAGAGCATCGGTCCGCTTTGGAACGGATAGTACGAGAAGTACGTGTATGCGCTCGGGATGCCCCTGTTTACACATGCCGCCTCAGTGCTGCCATGCGGGCAGAAATCCGGGCTGAACTGGTTCAGGTTTCCTTTGAGAAGGGTATCGGCGGCATCCATCAGGCTTCGGGAATCCGGATATCCGTAAGTGGTCAGACCCAATGAGGTTATCCAGATGATTTGCACGACGGTTACGTAGACCAGCAGCGCGACCAGCACCCAACGTCTCGGGAGGCGTGCGATGCCGACCGCCAACAATGCCAGCGCCGCGAACAACGCCACGATTCCCAGCACGAAAGGTATGGAGGGCAGCCCCAGATGGTAGTGCACCCGTTCCGTGACATTGCCAGGTTCCGGCGCGCTTCGTTCGAATATGACGGTGAAGCAGATCGACAGCACCAGCAATACGGCGACGACCGCGGCCTGAAATCCCAGTGCCAGCACCGTCAGCCAGCGAGGCACAGTCCGCCAGAATACCGACTGACGTTCAGATACGGCATGTATGTTCCGCTCGTTCACTCAATCATCCCATCTTGCCCGGAAAATGCGAGAACGGCCCATCATCGGCCGCTTATAGCGATTCTTCAATGATATAGCGCGGGCGCGCCTTCACTTCCAGATAAATCTTGGCGATGTACTCGCCCGTCACGCCCAGCGACAGCAGAATGAAACCACCCAGAATCCACAACGAGCACATCATGGAACCCCAACCTGCCACGGCATGCCCGGAAAACACCGAAATCAGCGTGTACACCAGCATGATGACGCCCACGAACACGGAGAATACGCCAAGCCCGGTAATCATGGTCAATGGTTTGGTGGAGAACGACGTAACGCCTTCGATGGCGAAGGAGACCATTTTTTTCAGCGGATACTTCGATTCGCCGGCCACGCGGGTGCCGCGCTTGTAGAACACCTTTGCGGTCTTGAATCCGAGGGATGGCACCAGACCGCGCAGGAACAGATTCGATTCCCTGTACTGCGACAGGGCCTGCAGGGCCGCACGGCTCATCAATCGATAGTCGGCATGGTCGGGAACGGTTTCGGTGCCCAGCCACTTCATCATCGAATAGAAGGCGTGAGCGGTTCCCCGCTTGAATGCGGTGTCGGTATCGCGGTTATCGCGTACGCCGTACACGATTTCGGCGCCTTCACGGTAGGCGGCGACCATGCCGTCGACGGCATTCGGATCATCCTGCAAGTCGGCATCCATGGAGACCGCGGCATCGACGTTCAAGTGCAGCGCATGCATCAGCCCCGCGAACAGCGCATTCTGATGCCCTCGATTATGGGCGAGCTTCACCCCGTGGAACATGTCAGGGCACTCGTTATGCAGGGACGTGATCACATCCCATGTCTTGTCAGCGGAGCCGTCATCCACGAAAACGACCGAACTATCGGAAGCGATCTGACCGGCATCCTTCAAATCCTGAAGTTTGCTCTTCAGAACCCCTGCGGTGACGTGCAGTGCGGCCTCCTCGTTGTAGCAGGGAATCACAAACACCATTGCCGGCGCCTCACGCAACCGGGCACACGTATCGTAAGCATTCTCTTCGTTCGTCATGCTTAATAGTGTATGACAGGCGGCCAACCCATGCGCCGGGAATCCCCCTCCCGTTGTCATGCGACCGTTATAGCATGCCCCCTAAGGGAATACAGAGGGGGATTCACCACCAATGCATAAACGAACATTGATCATGGCCGGATTCATCGCCGTCACAGTACTTCAGGGAATCAGCTATCCCGCAATCGCACTGGCCGATGCCCCGACCGCAACGCAGTCATACTCCACATCACAACCGGCCGGAGAGACCCAGTCCCCAAGTGGCACCGAGAACGATGCCACTTCGGACGCATCACATGACGCGTCCTCTTCCCAAACCCCCATGTCAAGCCCGAAGACAGCCCAGTCCGGCACCACCGCACAGTCCGGCACCGAAGCGCAGCCGGATGCCGAAGCGCAGTCCGAGGAGGCTTCCGGCAAATCGGTCGATCCCGGTACGACGGCCGACCCGAACAAGACGACCGAGCCCACTCAGCCATCCGAGCCGGCCAAACCGGAAAACGGCTGGGATCAGAACAAGCAGCACTACTACGAGAACGGCGTCATGGCCGTCAGCAAGGATGTGTTCATCCCCAACGACCCGAACAACCGCAAGGAAGGCATATGGGTTCGTTTTGATCAGAGCGGCAACCTGGTCAAGGGCGAGAACTACCACAACGGCGGCTGGTACTACTTCGATACGACCACCGGCGCCATGGTCAAGGGCGTCAAACACATCTCCTCCAATGGCGGCAAGTGGGTGTATTACGACGTGATCACCGGCAGGATGGCCCACGGCGAAGCCTATCTGCACTACGACAAGGAACATACCGGCTGGTACTACTTCGATCAGTACACCGGCAAGATGGCCCATGATTTCGTATACATCCGACAGACCAACAAGTGGGTGTACTACGACAAGATCACCGGCAAAATGCAGTACGGCGAGCGCTACATCAACGGCGGCTGGTACTACATGAAGCCGGTCACCGGCGCTCTGGCCAAGGGCAGAACCTGGATGGCGAGCGGCAACAAGTGGGTGTATTACGACAAGATCACCGGCCGCATGGTTCACGGCGGTGCCATCATCGACGGTCACCACTACTTCTTCGACCCGTACACCGGCGCGCAGTACAGCAAGCAGCAGATCGCCAATCGCCTGGCATCATACGCACGCACCTATTCCAGCCAGCACCCCGATTGCCCGGGCGCATTGGCGGCGAACGGCGGCCTCATCTGCCCGTTCGGCCCGTGCATGTCGTTTGTCTGGTACGTCTTCCATGCCGCAAGCCTGGACGTATTCCTTTGCGATGGAGCCAAGACCGGTTGGCCTCACCACAACTTCGACTGGTACAACTCCCGCGGCCGCGTCAGCAGCACCCCGCAGGTGGGCGATGTCGCCTTCTGGAAGTTCAGCGACTCCTGGGCCAGCAATTACAGCGCCAGCCATGCCGGCATCGTAATCGAGGTGAACGGCGGCAATGTGGTGATCGTCGACGCAGCCTACGGCAACATCGGCGTACGTTCGGCTTACAGCGGAGCACGCTACGCCCATCCGTATTACGACGAGTGATCTTCCGGATCCGGTCCCGTGACCGATTCGCATGGACCTTCACATATCACAATAAGGCGGTGGCATATGAGACGAGGCGTTCGCGCCTGCACATTGGCAATGACCGTGGTTCTGTCGCTCTCCCTCCTGTCGGCATGCTCCACCCATGGCAGTGAGGCATCGCGAACGCCCGCCTCCACCTCCACTCCGACGACGTTGGATGACACCAAAACCGATGCGTCGGTCGCCACGAGTTTCTCCAAAGTCGTACCAGACAAGGCGTTGGCCTCCTGCCTTGCGTCCATTCTCGACGCATCCGGCAAGGCCTTCCCCTCAACCAAGGCCGCACAACTCACATCCTTGGCCTTCACGCAGTATGCAACCCAATACCAGCCTTGCGGCAAAAGCGATCTCAAGCACGTCACCACGCTGGAGGGGCTGCAACGTTTCACCGGTGTCACCGACTTGGATCTCAGCGAATTCAGCGCGTTGAAGAGCATCACGCCGGTCGAATCAATGGCCTCGCTGACGCAGATCAATCTGCAGGACACCGCCATCTCCGACATTTCATCGCTTGCCAAGCTCACATCCCTGAACAACGTTTCCCTGCCGGACCACGCCTGCAATCTGCAAGTCCTCGCCGACCTGCCGCTGACCGCAGTGAACCTGCAGTGCCCGACCGCCGACATCACGCCGTTGGACGGCAAGAAGGCACAGATCTATGTTCCCGAAGCATTCGACCGCAATGCGGCGGTGGCATCGGCGCAGACCGGCAACATCATCGGCATCAGTCAGGAAGACGGATCATTCGAAATCCTCCAGCTGGGCGATGACGGTACGGTGACGTCCCAGAAAATCTGAGCTTTCCGTAGCTTCTCAGCCGCGACCGGTAATCGTATCGAACGTGTGCCATTCCTCCCATTCCGGCACCCACGTACGGCCATGGGCCATGGCACCGGTGGTTTCATCGAAGTAATACCACGCACCGTTCTGCTTATGCAGTCCCTTGACCATCTTGCCGGTGGAACGGTCGTAGCGCACCCATTTGCCACCGTTCGAACGCAGATAGACGTCCCCGTACACCATGGCTCCGGTGGTCTTGTCGAACAGATACCAGCCGGTATGCGTCTTGTCGTAATTCAGGTAGACCTCGCCATGGGCCATCTTGCCGGTGATGACGTCGTAATAGACCTTTTTGCCGCCGTTGGAGGAGATGTACTTGACGCCCTTGACCATGGCGCCGGTGGTCGTGTCGAAGTAGTACCAGCCGCCATAGCGGTAATCCTCGCCCTTGACCATATGGCCGTTGGAGTCATAGCGGACCCATTTGCCACCGTTCGAACGCAGATAGACATCTTTGTTACACGCCATGACCCCGTTTGAGTCAATCCAATACCAGGCATTGCTGTCGGGGTCGAAGATCTCCTTGCCGCGAGCATAGGTGCCGTCGGCATCCTGCCAGTATTTCTGACCGTTGCGCGTAACCCAATGGGCCGCAGGGTTCACGTATTCCCTGTTGCCGAACGCATTCATGTCGACGTTGCCGCTGATGCCGTTCACATGGCCGACGCTCGTATATTGCCAGCCACGATTGTTCGCCGAATAGGAAAAGTTGGTGCGGGGACCGTAACTGGCCACCCACTTGGCCTTGGACCGAATGTTGCCATGGTTGAGCGGACCGTTCAGATAGCTCGTATAGGAGTACACGCCCAGATTGTTGTACCCGGCCGCCTGCAGACGACCCCACCACGCATTCACGATGCCGTTATATACATTCGGATCGGTCGGTGTCTGATGGCCCGCCCACGTCCATCGTTCCAAATCGTAATATACCGGGAAGGACAGGTCGTTCGGCGAAACGCCGGCCTTCTTGAGCAGTCCAACCAGATCATTGCCCTCTGCGGTGGCCGTGGCCGCATCATACGAATATGAATACGTGTATATGCCGAAGGGGATGCCAAGCCGCTTGCATTCGCTGATATTGCGCAGCGCCGTCTTGTCGAATCCGTTATCCCAACCGTAGGAGATGCGGATGATCGCACCCTCCACGCCATCGGCCTTCGCCTTGGCCCAGTCGATGTTGCCCTGCCATTGCGAAACGTCGATCACGCCCTTCGCCTGCTGCACGAACAGATTGCCACCTGATTCGAAGAACGCCTTCGTATTGTTGTAGGAGCCCCAATACGCGCCGTATTCGTTCGACGTGAATTGCGCCGGCGTCACCTTGCCGTCAGTGTCCGTCGAGGATTGTTCCTGCGATTGCTCCGCAGAGGCATCGGCTTCGTCGACCGCCTCCTTCACATCGGCGGCGGCAACCGGAATGAAGATCTCCCCGTCGGTTTTCGCCAACGGATCGGGAGCCTGCTCTTCGGTACCGACCAGTTCCGGATCGGTCACCGTCTCGCCGGTCTCGACGTCTTTGACGTCACCTTCGGCGGTGACCGCCAGATTCTCGGAGACCACGGTGGCACTGTCCGGAATGCTTTCACTCACCGAATCCGGCAATTGCGCCTGCGGATTATCAGGCATGACGGTCTGCGATGACTCGTCCTGATCAGCCTGAACGACATCGGCATTCGCATCGTTGCCGGCAACGGCATCAACCGAATGGTCCATCAGCGCACTGGCCGGAACAGCGCCCATCAACATCAAGGCCACGGCGGCAAACGCAGTCGCCACCATTGAAAAGGCTTTCTTCAGTGAATTCACCGGCAGATCCTCTCTCCACACTCATCCCTGCAGGTCTCCTTTCATTCAACCATCTCGCATCGTTTTCCGCATCACATCTTCACTCCATCCACAGCATCACCGCATAATCCGGCCGTCGCACGGCCCCATCGCGATGATTTTGAGGCTCGTCGGCTATGCTCTACGATGTGAACTTCACGATTCATGAAAAGCGGAACCTCCACACAGTGAAGCCACACCATACCAAAGGGGAAGTTGTGAACAGGAAGCGGCCAATGCGTATACCGATTGCGGTGGCGGCCGCCGTCGCCATCATCGTATCAATCGTCTCCGGCTGCGGGAACGCCGCGAAATCCGCGGAGCCGACCACGCAATCCTCGGCACAGCGCATATCCGTGACCCTGCCGTCATACTATGCCGAAAACATGGTCTTCCAACGTGGCAAGCCACTGGTCATCCAAGGCACCGCCACCGCTGCAAACGATGACTCCGGCAGCGATGCCATCGACCAATCCAAACTGTCCGCAACGCTCACGCAAGGCAAGACGACCGTCTCCGCAGCCGTGACCGTCAGGAACAGCGGGGCGTTCACTTGCACGATGAAATCGTTGCAGGGCGGGCTCAAACCATACCGTCTCACCATCGCATACAACGGCGAGACCGTGTTCAGCCTGGCGAAAGTGTATGTGGGAGACGTGTTCGTAGCGGCCGGACAGTCGAATATGGAACTCAACTACACGCAGTACTACTCGTCCGGTGACGACTCCAACTGGAATTGGGGCGGCGGACTCATCTCGCGCGGCGATCTGCCGAAACTGCTCACCGATGCGAACGTGCATTTCGTGGTGGCCGACCATAACGTCGACAACACCGACTTCCCGCTGATCGACGCCAACAAGACCTCCGGCTGGCTTACTGCGGATAGCACCAATTCGCAACATCTCAGTTACCTGGCACAGCAGTTCGCAATGCAGTTGCGCGCCAAAAGAACCAACATACCAATCGGCATCATCCAGACCTCATGGGGTGGTACCGCAATCAGCCGCCACGTACAGGGCGGCGACATCTACGCGAACCACATCGCGCCGCTGACCGGCTTCCGCGTGGCGGGCGTGCTGTGGTATCAAGGCTGCAATGACGCCTCGACGCTCAGCACCTCCCTGGACTACGAATCGCAGATGACCGCGCTGATCAACCAGTATCGCAAGGTGTTCGACGAAAGCACCCTGCCCTTCCTGTATGTGCAACTTGCGCGATGGTCAGGCTATCAATACACGCAGAACGTGCGTCAGGGGCAGTTGCGTACGCTTGACAACGCGAATCTGCGCAACAGTGCGAACGTGGCCATGACGGTTTCCATCGACACCGACAAGGGCACATCGAAAGTGATTCATCCGCTCGGCAAAGACATTCTCGGCGCGCGCATGGCCGCACAGTACGAAGCGATGGTCGCCGGCAAGAGCGTACCGTCCGGACCGATCATCGAATCGGCGACGCACAGCGCCGACAAGTCCGCCATCACCCTGTCATTCAAGGACGGCACCGCCGACAAACTGCAGTCCATGAAGCCGAATTATGCTAAAAGCGCCACGGCAAGCGTACCGGACTATGCCAAAACCCCGAACGCCACGCCACTGGACGGCATTGCGAACGTGGCCTCCCCCACCGGCGATGCACTGCAAGGCTTCGAAGTGGCCGACAACAGCGGCAACTGGACGTCGGCCACGGCCACGATCAAAGGCAATCAGGTGTCGCTCACCTCCACCACGGCAACCATGGCCGACATGACGCAGGTGCGCTATCTGTGGAGCGGCAATCCCGACTGCTCGAGCATCCTCTACAACGGCGACACCCTCCCGGCCAGCCCGTTCACGGTCGCGGTGCGCAATTAGTCCGTAATTAGTCATTTGCCGCACTCCCATCGGTTTTGCGGCGAGGAAAATGCTCCTAGTATGTCGCAAGGGGAGCATTGCGCCGTTTGTTGTGCGCGAACAGGTCCGTAACCGTATAGAGAGGCACCAATGAAGAAAAGCATCGCAGCAATCGCAGTCGCGGGCATGCTGACAATCGGCATGGTTTCGCTGCCGTCCGCAGCCATGGCCGATGAGACCGGCACCTCCGGAGCGACCACGGAAATCGGCCCGAACATGACCACCTGCGACACGGACAGGCTCTGCGACACGTTGCAGCATGTGCATCAGACCGGCCAGCAGCTCAAGACCGATCTTGACACCGCCAAGCAGCATGCCGAGCAATTGCATCAGAATGCGCATGATGACGCCGATGCGTTGCGCCAGTACAGCGAGCAGGCTTGGAAGAACTACCAGGAAGATCGCGAAGACATCAAGACCGCGCTCGATGGCGCCTCCAAACGCGGTCAGGAGGTGCACGATACCCTGCATCAGGATGCGCAGGATACGCAGGCCCATCTCAACCAGCTGCATACCGATCTGCAGGAAGATCACGCCGCATTGAAAACCCAGCATGATTCGCTCGTCGCGGCACGCCAGGAATGGCACAAGTCGTTCATTCAGGCGCTGAAGGATGCGCAGAACGGCTTGTCCGGAACCGGTACCACGTCCGGAGCCAACTCCGCCGCAAGCAACGGCACAGCGGTTCAGACGGTTTCCGGCAACGATTCCGCCACCACCGCACCAAGCTCCGCCGCCGGCAACGGCGGCACGACCAAGTCCGGCACCACCGCGAGCGCGTCATCCGCGAATCAGACCAGCGCGGCCTCCGGTGCCGTGACCAAGTCGGAATACAGCCAGTTGGCGCAGACCGGCATCGGCATCTCCGTTGCCTGTGCGATCATCCTCGCGCTGAGCGGCCTTGCCTACGCCGTCAAGATGTTCGTGCAATACAGGCGCGAAACCGCCGAGTAATCCAAGCGATCCGGACATTTCGGCGGCCATTCACCACCCCGCCCCATTGCCTTGCGAATACGTTGCAATGATGATAGCCCGATTGTTCTGTTGTACAGGCCGAGACGGTAACATGCTTCATATGCTGCGGCGATCAGAGTAGGAAGGTACTTGCGAAGCCTGCGGCACACAGCCTAACAGCGTAGTGGCACAGAAGGGTGATATGGCAGCACGGCACAGCAAAAAGCATGGCAGGCACAAAGCTCGGCATGCCGTTCCCAGCTCGAAGCCTGCCATCATCAAATCCATGTTCGTGCCCAAGGACCGCTTCTATACGGCAGTGATGCAAGGCGTACACGACAGCATGGAACGGGAACGCAAACGCACGAGACAAGCCATGCACACGGTTGTGGCCGCCTTGGCGATTATCGTGCTCATCGGCAGCATCTGTTTTGGATGGATGGGAGCGCGCGCATCGCTGCGAACGCACGAGCTGGTCCGAGTATCCACCTGTCAACAAGCCGTCATCGATATGAACAACTCATATTTCAAGGCTTCCCAGCTCAAAACGCAGGTGGATTCCGCTTTCACCAGCATGGATGCCAACTACAATCTTGACCAATTGTCGAATCTGTATGGCGAAAAAGTTGACATTCCAAGCACACTGCAGTGCTCCAACAACCCTTCCAACACCGCCGATACCGCCACAAAAGCCAAGGCTGCCTACGACAAACAGGCAACGGCATTTCAAGATGCGTTGAAGAAAACGCAATAGCAAGGACGATTTCGCCATCCGCGAACTTCCGTCAATCCGATCGGTCTAAGCAACGGGGCGAGGATCACTGGAGACCCTACGCGGAACCGACGCGGCGGAAGACTCGATCACGATGGGTTCGGTGCGACGCAACGAGATATTGGAAGATGACTGTACGGAACGCGCCTCGCGGGAAGCAGTGGCCGCATCAGCCTGTACAGGCGGAAAAGCGCCGGTTACGGGGCGAATCCGACCGGTTGCCGTAGGAATGAAACTGGGTGGAAGCGGCTGCGTGGCGGCAGTGTCTTCAGAAGAATCCTGAGAGACGGTCCGCATGGAAACTCGAGAAGCCATCGCGGCAAGGGAATCGCGCGTATCCGGCTCCTGCTGCAGGCGATCATACTCCGTCATCACGCCTCCCCTCATTGACTCACCTCTCACTGTACCGAGGGTAACGCAGCCATAATGACTTCCACATTACGAATGCGCGATATGCGCAACTCCCTTACTCAACAGCAACTTAAGCGTTCACAGTGAACGAAATCGCATCATCGTCCCTCCGAAAAACGACCTTGGACCGGTAGGATTTCAGATATGGCTGAAAGTTCCCATCCGCCCGCAGACCATTCGGCCCATTATCTTTTTCTCATCGTCGGCGCCCCGCTGGCCGCCTTCCTCATCGCGGCATCACGCGCATTCGAGACGCATGGCCTGACCATTCCGCTGGTTCGCATCACGACCGGCATCGCGGGACTGATGCTGCAAGCCATCCCGTTCATGATGCTGGGGGCGTTGATGTCGGCGGCCGTCACCACATTCGTCAGCGAATCGCTGATCCGCCGCCATATTCCACACTCGACATTCGGCGGCCTTGCAATCGGCCTGCTCACAGGATTATGCCTGCCAGTATGCGACTGCATGGTAGTGCCCACCTTCGCAAGCATCGTACGCAAACGCATGCCATTGCCCTGCGCGGTCACGTTTCTGACCGCCGTACCGGTCACGAATCCCATAGCGATATGGTCCACCTGGTATGCGTTTCCCGACAAACCATGGATGGTGCTCTGGCGAACGGGACTGGGCATGATAATAGCCGTGACGGTCGGCGCATCGTTCGCGCTATGGCCGCCGAAAAACTCCGCCACCGCTACCGCCACGGATTACGCGAATCGCACGGATTACGCGGATTACGCGGATTATGCGATAAAGAATCGCACCGCATGCACGCGGCATGCAGATGACGCCTGCTGCGGCACCGGCCTCGGCGACGATGCCCGTAAGATGACGGATGACCCGCCGATCATCCGTTTTCTACGCTGCACACACCACGATTTTCTACACATGATGCCGATCCTGCTGTTCAGCGCCATCATCGCCTCCTTGGCGCGCACATATATACGTCCATCGGCAAACGGTCTCGACACATCCACACTGGCAAGCATCCTCGCAATCATCCTGGCGATGGGGCTAGCGTTTCTCTGCTCATTATGCTCATCCTCCGACGCCGTGATCGCCTCGAGCATGGTAGGCGTACTACCGCAATCGGCATTGATCGCATTCCTGACATTCGGCCCGGTGCTGGATCTGAAGAACACGCTGATGCTCATTTCGGCATGCCGGCCACGTTTCGTCATCAGATTCATCGGCACGTTCGCCATTGCCTGCTTCACCGCCGTCTGCATCGCGCAATACTGGATGCCCGGAGCCTGACATGCGCAGCCGGCCATCACTCCCCAATCGAATCGAAGGACTCTGCTTTGCAGCGCTCGCATCGGCCATCGCATACAGCGTGGCCAGCGGCGCATACGTTTCGCTGGCCACGCCACGTTCGAAACCGTATCTGATCATCGCCGTCATCGCATTGTCGATTCTGGCTGCCGCCGCATGGCTGGGCCTGTTCCATGCCACCGAACGGTCGGCATTCCGCTGGCTGGTCGCGTTGATCATCCCGGCACTGCTAATCACCATACCGTTCCAGCAGGCGGGCGGCAGCACCGGTTTCGACATCTACGCAGGCGGACGGGCCATCGCCATTCCCCGCAACGTGTACGCGGCGGACGGCGCACGGCATCTGCACGGATTGGATGACACCCGTAGAACCATCACCGTACGCAACGACGAATTCGGCTCATGGTTCGAACACATCGACCACAATCCGCAATCCTACGTCGATTACCGTATCCGCATCACCGGTTTCGTCAGCAAACCGTCCACGCTCGGCACCGACGAATTCCAGATATCCCGCCAGTTCATGAGCTGCTGCATCTTGGACATGACACCATTCGGATTCACCGCCGTCACCGCAAAAGCCGCCAAACTGCACGAATATGACTGGGTGACCATCGACGCCACGATCGAACAGGGCACGTACGGCACCAGTGGGCATGAACGGCAGGGTCTGATATTGCAGGTCTCCTCATTGCGGCAGGCCGCGAACGCCCCTACCGGCTATTTTTACTGGCAATGAGTCCGGAGGATGGCATAGACAGCCGATGCGTCTTGGCTGCCAACGCCGCTTTTGCCCTAACTTGATGCAGTGACCGATAAAAACGGTTGCGTTCCTCGCTATATCTACCGTCCAAAGGTCCAGCGGACCCAGAGTCCTTCATCTGTATAGCGCCAGATTCCGAAATCTTGTTCCTAACGAAATCGGAGCATCCCCTACTTGCGCAATTCCAAATAATGAGACAGAAAGGGGTTATAGCGCGTTATCACGCGGCTTGAATCAAAGCCATGAATACCTCATATAAATGAAACGTATGACTCCGAATTTTGGCCTTTAGTTTTCGGGGGCGTACCGTCGTCATTCAGCAAGAACGACAGCGCTTTCCAAAAGAGAGAGGAAAACACATGAAGAAGAACAAGCTGTTCACGACGGCGGTAGCTGCGCTCGTGGCAATCGGCTCGCTCGGAGCATTGGCCGGCTGCGGTACCGCGAACGCAAAGGTATCCGACAGCGGCGTGAAGACCGTCAAATTCGTTCTCGAATCCCAAGATCCGCCATACTCCTACGCGGACAAAAACGGCAACCCGACCGGATTCGACCTTGACGTCCTCAAGGCCATCGACAAGAAGCTTGACGGCTATAAGTTCGAATACAGCGTCGTGGATTATCAGACCGCATTGGTCGGAACCAAGCAGGGCAAGTATGACGGGCTGATCGGTGCCTTCTTCGAGACTCCGGCGCGGGCCAAGCAGTACTTGCTGTCTAAACCGTACAACTACTTCTTCATGAACCTCATCGTCCCTGAGGACAGCAAGATCGAAAGTCTCGAGGATCTCAACGGCAAGACCCTCGACCCGATTGTCCCGACGGACGGACGATACGTGGCCATCCAGAACTGGCTGAAGCGGAACCCCGATATCAAGATCGAGGTTCCGACGGTCACCAACCAAGAGACCTTTCAGGATATGTTCAACGCCGTGCATGACGGCACCTATGACGCAGTCTATCTTTCCAAGGCCCAGTATGACGGTGTGGCAGACACCCTCGGATACAAGCTCAAGGTCACCGACCCCGTTGACGCCGCCGGAACCGTGATCCTGTACAACAAGAAGAATAGCGACGTCCAGAAAGCCGTTGATGAGCAGATTGACGCCCTAATCAAAGATGGCACCCTCGGCAAGATCAGTGAGAAGTACTTCAAGCAGGACAACTTCCAGAAAGCCCGTGAACTCGGCGCCCTCAAGGACTGATTCGGCAAACAAACGAAACGGGGAAACAAGAAATGCCTTCCGATCTGCTGACGGGCGTACTGCCTAAGCTACTGCAGTATCTGCCGGCCACCCTGCTCTATTGGATTGTGCCGTCACTGCTTGCCTTGGTCTTCGGCACTGTATTGTGCATCGTCAGGGTCGGAAGGCACAACGTTCTCTACTGGCTCTGCACCATTTTCATCTCCTTCTTCCGCGGAACGCCGGGAATCGTGCAAATATACCTCGTGTTCTTCGGACTGCCCAAGGTTTTCTACCTATTCGGGCTTGACATCGACGACTGGAATCCAGCGATCTTCTTCATCATCGCAACGGCCATGAACCTCTCCTGCTTTGTATGCGAGGTATTGAGGGGAGGATATCTAGGAGTAGACAGAGGGCAGATCGAGACTGGACTGAGCATCGGTTATAGCCGGATCCAGAACTTCGTCTACGTCATCGTGCCGCAGACCCTAAAGGTCGCGATTCTTAACCTCAAAAACCTTGAGATAGACGTCCTCAAGGACACTTCCGTCGCCTACACGATTGGCGCCATGGAGATCCTCGGATCGGCGAAAGCCATCATCTCCGCACAGTACGGCACAGGGCAACTCTGGATTTTGGGTCTTGTCGCAGTCATTTACTTTGTGCTGTGCACGCTTGTGGAGACGGGATTCACCTTAGCATCGCACCGCATGGAACGTTACGAAAGGAGGTTCGCCTGATGGAGCTCGACTACGATTTCATGATTGCGGACTTCCCAACTATTCTTGCGGGACTGCCCAAGACCTTGGTGCTGACCTTCTGGTCCGCACTGTTCGCACTATTGCTGGCTCTTGTGTTCGGATGCGTCATCCTGTCCAACATTCCTGGGCTCAAGCAACTCGTAATCGCCATCAACACATTCATCAAGGGAGTGCCTCTGGCGGTACAACTATTGTTCTGCTACTACGCCGTCCCGTTCGTAGCAAGATGGCTCGGATCCATTGGCGCCTACGACTTCAACCCGCGACATATCCCCTACTTCCCCGCAGCCGTGGTGGCAATCGCATGCAACTTCGGCGCATATATCACCGACGTGGTTGTCTCCTCGGTGAAAGCCGTGGACCACGGGCAGATGGAAAGCGCCCAATCCATCGGTATGACCGGCTTGCAGATTGCGTTGCACGTCGTGGCTCCGCAGGCTGTGGTGATATCACTGCCAAGCATGACCAACTACTTCATCTGGCTGCTGAAGGGCACCAGCTTGGCCTCTCTAATCAACGTGACCGAGATGCTAATCACCGCACAGATTAGCGCTTCCGACGGATACCAGTATCTCGAGGCGTACATTGACGCGGCCTTGATCTACTGGATGGTATGCGCGGCCATCGAATTCGGTTCAGAACGACTGTTCAGACGCGTGGGATTCTTTCTGAAACCCGTACGCGCTTAGGATAACTCGAAAGCAAATAAGAAAGAAGGCTGGCGTGGCATTCGAAAACAATACTCCGCATCTCCGCAACACCACCGTCGACGCGACAAGGGAGATTTCGGAACGACGGGCTGCGACTATCAGCCGAATGGTGGACGAGGCCGCAAAACGGGGTCTTGATGACCAATTCGCCTATGATGCAGTGGCTGACTACGGAAGGGACAATGCCAAGGAATTTCGCAAGACCCTCAAGGACCCAGATTCCTTCCAAGAGTTCATCGACAATTTCGGCACCGATCACAACCACGAAATCTATGAGATGGAAACGGTCAAGAAGACCGCCGATGAGCTCGAGATAGACTTCCACTACTGCCCATACGTCACCCAGTGGGTCCGTCAGGGGAAAGACCCGCAGCAGATTGCACGCCTGTGCGAGATTGCCATGGCCGGAGATCACGCCTTCGCTGCGCAGTTCCCGCACGTGAAGTTCTCCCTTGAAGGCACCATCGCCGAGGGGAAGCCTGTATGCGTACTACGTTTCAAGAAGCAGTGAAAGGAAACACCCAGTATGAGTGAGCATGACGCCGATGAAACGGTTGTCACGCTGAAAGGGATTCGCAAATCCTTTTCAGGCAACGAAATCCTCAAGGGCATTGATCTCGAGATATACAAGGGAGAGGTCCTCGCCATCCTCGGTTCGAGTGGATCGGGAAAGACCACACTCCTGCGTTGCGTAAACGCCTTGGAACAGCCGGATGCAGGCATCGTACGCGTCGACGGGACCACTGTCGACTTCAACGGAAAAGTATCCAATAGGCAGATACTCGAACTGCGGCGCAAGACCGCGATGGTGTTCCAGAACTACAATCTGTTCAAAAATAGGACTGTTCTTGAGAACGTCACTCAGGGGCTAACCATCGTTCGCGGCATCGCGAAGGATGAGGCGAGAGAGCGAGCAATCAAGGCTCTATCGAGCGTCGGTATGGACGGATATGAAGACCGTTACCCGATTCAGCTCTCCGGTGGTCAGCAACAGCGTGTCTCCATCGCCCGAGCACTAGCGATTCGACCGGACGTGATCCTGCTCGACGAACCCACCTCGGCCCTCGATCCGGAGTTGGTCAGCGATGTAAACGACGTCATCACCAAGGTTGCGCAGACCGGAGTCACGATGATCCTCGTCACCCATGAGATCCGGTTCGCGAGGAACGTAGCGTCCCGTGTCGTATTCGTTGAGAAGGGCAAGATCCTCGAGGAAGGGAGCCCTGAACAGGTTATCGATAACCCTCAATCGCCGCGAATCCGTGAGTTCCTCAGTAAGATGATGGCGAAATGACAGATAACAGGTAGCAGGATTGGAGTTGTTGGGCCCATCCTCACCGCACGGCGTGGCCGTCGCACCATACGTGCCGTATGGTCCAGTCTTCCGGATCGAGTAGCAGAACATCCGCCGCATAGCCTGGCGCAAGCAGGCCGAGTGGTCGCCCAGTAACACGGTTCGGCTTGTCGTAACCGAATGCCCTGGCCGGAGTCAATGTGGCCGCTTCGACGGCATCCGGTGCGCTGATGCCCAATCTCAGCACGGCACGCTGCACAGCCTGCTCCAGCACCAGGGTCGAACCGGCGATGGCACCATTGGACATCAGTCGCGCATGCCCATCGACGACATCCACATCCAACGCTCCGAGTAGATAACGACCGTCCGGACAGCCGGTGGCGGCCATGGCGTCGGTGACGAAGGCAATGCGATGCGGCGCGAAGCCGAACCCGAGCTTCACCATCGGATCGCTCACATGGAAGCCGTCGTTAATCAACTCGATGGTGACCCGCGGATCCTCCACAGCCGCTGGAATGGGACCGGGCCTTCGGTGATGCAATCCATTCATGGCGTTGAACATATGCGTCATGATGCCTGCACCGGCGGCGAAGCCTTGACACGCAGTCTCATAATCGGCGTCGCAATGGCCGATTGCCGGAACCACGCCGGCATCGGCGAATCGACGGATCGCGCTGATGCCGTGGGGCAGCTCCGGAGCGATGGTGATCTGCCTCAGGCAGCCATCCGCGGCCCGCAATATGCCATCCACCAAGCCATCGACGGGATCGCACAGGCACTCCGGATTATGGGCACCCTTGCGCGACGCCGCAAGGAACGGTCCTTCGAGATGCACGCCGAGAATGTCGGAGCGCATGTCCGTCTGCCCGCGGATTGTGCGTAGATTGTCACAGATCGTATCAAACGGGTTGGTAATCAGACTGAGCACCTGCCGCGTGGTGCCGTGCGACAGGTGGCCCGCACGCGCGAGTTCGATTCCTTCCACACCATCGTCAAACGATGCACCCCATGCGCCATGGGCATGGATATCCACGTACCCTGGAGTCATGATGGCGCCCGAGGCGTCCATGACCGCAGTGTCCGGAATGCTGAGATTACGGCAAGCGGTTTCACAATCATCGTCAGAGGTGCCCACGGCGACAAGCGATTCGCCATCCGACACGACCCAGGCATGATCCCGCACCCCTCGGGCGTCGACTTTCCGCGCATTGCGAATGGCGAACGGTTCGCCGTCTCGAAGAAAGGAACGCGCAATCCGCCGTGCGAAATCCTGTCTCTGCCTTGGCTGCTCCATGTCTGACGCTCCTTGCATTGAGGGAAGGGACCTCTCATCATGCGCAGGAAAGGGTCCCTGACGGGTGGCCGGTTCAGTCCTGATGTTCCGCCGGCTGGCTCATGGGTATAAGCGTACCGGCAGTGGTCCTTGCGGCGCAGTCGGCTTGCGGCGTCGATGGTGACGTGACGCTACTCAAGTCTCTTGCGCTCCTTGACAAGGATTATGGAACAATACATGGCTACGCAGAAGTTTATTATGCAAGTCACCGCTGGTGCCAACTGTATGAATCGCTGGTTGTAAAAGTCAAAAACATCAGAGTCCAAGAGGTTTGCGCATATATCGAAAAACAGGTTTGAAGTGAGCGTCAGTGCGGCACTTGCAAAAAACAGTATCCAGATGATGGATAATCGTAATATGAAAATCTCCTTGCTCTTTGGATAAACATTTTTTGAAAACAACAAGAAAATCCAAGAAATAACGGTGAATACAACACCGACCAAATAAAGCAGACCAGGAATTTCGTCATACATGGTGCTATCCTCACTCCAGTTGCGGGTTATCTCGCTTATTGATGTTCTAGAAGACTCAAGGTTGTATGGTGTTTTGAGATTGCCGTACTTGGCGTGGCAGTCAAATTGGCCTTCCACGTCGAAGGCACCGGATGTTCCCGTACACCTACACTCAGTATAGGGGCATCAACGTTATATGAGACTCTACTAAGCTGTGGGTGGTACGCGATTGGGCATCCTGACTTCACCCCACCCAAAACGCCACCGATATCGGCATCTCGCAAGGCACTCCAGGCACCGGACGGCAATGCGACGCATGGCCCAAATCGGTTGGAGTCGTTGGAAGAGCCGTTTTTCAGTATAAGAAAAGGGTTTTCAGATTGCTCTGAAAACCCTGCCGGCGGAAAATACGAGATTCCCTAACAACTATCCTCAAACCCAGTAATAGCAAGGCTTTCAGCAATTACTGGATTGATTGTAGCACTCTATTTGTCACTCTAAGCGCCTATCGGGGCACCTGATTTACACTTTTACACATTTACTCTTTTTACTCTTTGCGATATTGAAAAGAGTAACAAAACGTTGGAATTCCAACGTTCTTACTTACACTTTTACTCTTTTCAAGGTTGTCTATTATATGCATTTTCTGTTCAAAAGCCTCAAACCCTAATAATTCCAAGGGTTATGAGGTCCGTTACACATACTTTGCCCCGATTTTCGACGCCGGATCCAACCAAAATCAGATGCAACCAGATATGGATCATGGGCCGTTTCTAGGCAACCCAAAAGCAGACCGGAGCGAAGCGGAGGGCTTTTGGGGCGGCAGCCTCTCTCTTATCTTGCTGTTCCATGAGAGTGTTTTTATTTAAGACAGTGGACCGATGAGATGACTTCATCCCATCAAAACCTTTATTTTTCAAGGAAAGTTTATTTAAGGCGATATCGATGCGTTATCCGGAGACAAGGTCATTAGTTTGCAACCCATCATGGGCACGCTCCGGCCCCATATTTCCGGACATCAACAATGGATTCATCTCAGGCTCGCCTCGCCCTCGCTTTGAGGGGTTGCGATGAGGTTCGAGGACCTTCCCCAGACCGAGCGCGAGATCGAGGGCGTTACGGCGGGCGGGCCTGACCCGCCCTGCCATCATCCAAGTGTTGCGTGATACGTTACCTATATGTATCACGCGACGTTTGGAGGCGGCATGGGCAGCGGATTGGGTCGGAAGTGCGAGCAGGTGCTGGGGCAGGTGGACCGGCATCCGGGCAAGTGGGTGCGGCTGACGGCCGCGGCCGGGAGCGCGTCCGAGGCGTCCGGCCTGCGCAGGGCCGCGCACACGCTCGAACGTCGCGGCCTGATCGAGCTCAAGAAGCACCACAACGAGAAAGGGACCTGGCTGGTCGCGCGCAGGAAGCCGGACGAGCTGATTCCCGAGGATCTGGCACGTATCCTCGGCCCGGAGCGCGTCAGGACGGCCCTGGACTCCTACGCCTCCTGCTCGCCGACGCAGTGGCGTCGGAGGATCAGCGGATCCTACGATTTCCTCAAAGACGAACTGTGGCAGTGCTTCTTGGCATCAGGGATGACGATCGACGAGGCGAAGGGCCTGATCCTCATGATGGGCGGGAAGAGGTGACCGAACTCACGGCTCGCTTCCTCTCCATCTAGGCCTTCGGCACTCGGGTCCATGTCCACCACCATCGGGCGGTGGAGGGCGGTTTGGATTGTGTACACGATCCGTATAACTTGCTACACCTGTTTGCCCGGGCACGTGATGGGGCAAGTGCCTTGGCATGTGACCGGGAAGGTGCCCGTATGGGCGCTTAACCATGCCCATCCCACGCGGATTCCCATACGGTTTGTCGCGATATCGGGCGAAAACCCATCTAAACACGTCACACGACCTACGAATGACGCCGTTCTCGGCGTCCCCCAACGGGGTGGGTGCAAGACGCGCATGGTTGTCGTTTGGTGATGTTGGGTTTTCTGGTTTGTTGGTTTCGGGGTCTTTTTCTGGTCTTCTGGGTTTTCTGGCTTGGTTGTGGTGTGGGTGCTTGTTTTTTCTGGTTCTTTCTGCTTGGTCTGTCTTTCTGTGTTTTCCTTTGTCCTGGTTTCGTTGGGTCTGGCTTTTTCGGTTCTGCTGGTTTCTGCTTGGTCTGGTTCCGGGTTCCGGGAGGAAGGGGCACCCTGGGTGCATGGTTTCGGCGCGGATCATATCCGGTCCCGGTCCGCGGGTTTTGACCCATGTGAAGGATCGTCGTCCCGCCGATATCGGGTCAGGGGCCGGTATCGGTTCACCCGTGTGGCCCGGACCGGTCCGGAAGGCCCATGAACGGATCGGGAAGCAATGGCAGTTGCCTGCGGTTAAGTGTTCTATCGGTCGCTCCATAATAGACACCGATAGAACACTTACACTTGGAGGCCGGCAGTGGGCAGAGGATTGGGAGCACAGGAACGGAAACTGCTGGAACGCGCACGACGGGAGGGCCTTACGCCGGTGCTGCCGGACGATATGGACGCATTCTCATCCGAGGCGTCCAGCATCAGAAGAGCCGCACGCAGACTCCAGGACAAGGGGCTGATCCGTCTGAGCCTCTTCGGCAGGAACCGCAGGAACGGAAAAAGCAACAATGGCTGCGTCCTCGTGGGTGTGCTGCATATGGAGCCCGTGCCTTGGCCTACGGAGCAACGGCGGGAATGGCGGTACCCAGCAGAGTATTTCCATAGTTAAGTGTTCTATCGGTACAACATAATGTTGCACCAGATATTTTCTTCACACCGGTGAATGCAGCGGGCCTCACCGCCACGATCCATCCGGTCTTATCCTCTACTGCGGTATCTTCAGCGCGGCACGGTCGCAACCCATTCCTTGGCGAGCGATTCCGGGGTGGATCCCATACCAAGACGTTCCATCTCCTTGTCCGAGTATTCGGACGGGTCCTTAAGGTAGACGATGGAACGGCTGCCGCGTTCAGCCGCCCTGGCCTGCCCCAAGCCGGCCAGCGAGAAAGCCTTTCTGAGCTTTGCGGGAGTCCACCTGCGGTCTTTGCTCTCCGCCTGATGGAACAGCTCTCTTGTCAGCATATGGTTACCGTTCAAATGGACGGCATCACGCATCCATTCGGCCATGGCTTCTCTGACGACCGGGTCCGTCCGATCCTCTTTCATGACGTTTTTGAGATCCAGATAGTCTTGGGCGGTATCGTCGGTCGGCGTGGTATCGACCACGACCCGTACCGGGAACGTCTTTCCATCGTCGCCGACGCATTCACGTATCCCGAAGCGGATTTTGGCGTTGACGGTATCGGAATACGACGCATCCACCTGCTGGCACACGGCCACATCGGATGCGTTCGGACATGTTTCAAGGTAGAGGTAGGAACGTGCCTTGGCCACCCACTGGTCGGACCCAGAAATGGCGTATGACACGTCCTCCGGATCCTTTTTCGCGTGGAGGACGCCCAGCACGCAGCAGTTGTTTCTTTTCGCCATGGCGTCGAGCGCGATCAGACAGTCGGCGGACCGCTGGTCGTTCATGCGACCTGCGGCGAGACCATGTAATGGGTCTATATACACGAGATCCGCGCGCATCCTTCCAGCAGACTCCACGATCCCCTGCAGGTCTCTGGCATCGAAGCCACAGTATTCGGTCTCGTGGTCATACCGCTTGTACAGCATGATGTTGCCCAGGGCCGCACCCATGCACTGCAGTTTCGCCTTCACGAGACCTGCATCGTCCTCACGCTGCACGATGAGGACCTTCTTGCCCATGGCTGAGAATTTCGCGCACTCATATAGCGCAAGCGTGCTTTTGCCACAGCGCTTGCGTCCGCCCAATATCGTGATCGCTCCAGATGGAAACCACACATTCCCTCCCAGGAATTCGACGTTCCGTACCAGTTCATCGAGCATTGGCGTCAGAACATAGTCGGCCTGCTTTGTTTTTCCGCGTTAAACTGTTCATTGGTTTTTATTGGCGCCTGTCGTTGTTCAGCGACAGGCGTTTTCCTTTCCTGCGATGCCTTTTCAGCATCCTTCGACGTAATCTTCCAGTGATTTGTAGCTGATCAGGAAAATACGCCCTGATTTGCGGGTCCTGATTTTTCCCTGTCTGATGAGCGTGTAGACGCTTTTGGTGTCTTTGAACCCCAATAGCTGTGTCGCCACGGGCACCGTCACCGCCAATGGATGTTGTTGCATGCTAGTTTTCACTGAAGCCATTGCCCCGATCCTTTCCGGCCTTCCGACCTGTATTTCGACTGCACCTAGGCGGAGGTTCCGCTTGGGTTCATATCTTCCACGTCATTTCCTCGTGATGACTTCCGATATCGGCAAGACGGCTTAGCGCACGTCAGGTTCCGTCAACATCCATGAGAACGTCTCGTTCAACGTTTTGGGTGATAGATGACGCATCACCTCCCCCCGCTCCTCATCGCCCATGGCCTTGAGAAGTTCCATGCGGGTTCCCGTGCCGACGCGGTCCAGAAGCCGCGCCACACTTTCGGCGGAGTCAGATTTGCCGCCTTCTCCATCCGTCATGTGGTTCTCGAATGATTGTCCGGCTTCGTAATCCCGCACTTCGTCCTCTATGCCATCGACGACTTTCTCTTTCTCAGAATTAATCGCATGCTGGTAGTAGAGGTCCGTGTCCGAACGCGAGTGTCCCGCCATGTCCATCACGGTCTTATCGGACTTGGTGTAGGCCGCCATATGGGTGATGGCCCGATGACGAAGATCGTAGAGGGGAGCTTTCTTCTCCTCGAGCAAAGGAACGCTTTTGCGCGCCCGATACCAAGCGTTGCGCGCCGTTTGGGCGTTGACCACATCTCCCGTCTTCGGACCGGTGAACAGATACGCGTCCGGGCGATCCGCCACGAAGGACCGCAGATGCTGGTCCAATGCCTTGCAAACGTAAGGAGGTAACAACACTTGTCTCTCGCTTCCCTCAGTCTTGGTGCTGTTCACGAGAATTCGTTTGCGGATCTTCCCGGTCTCGGGATCCTTCTCTCGATACTCCTTCGCTGCACGCACGATGTCGATTTCACCTCCGGACAGGTCGTCCTTGAACTTCACGTCCCTACGCTGCAGGCCGCATGCCTCCCCTGGTCTGAGGGCCATCGCGCCGATCAAATAGATAAGGACCGCGAAACGCGGCGGCATGGCACGATACAGCGTCTTCAGCTCGCCTAGGCCGAAATCCACGAATTGGAAGCGGACGGCGGGCTTGCGGACTTGGATGTGGACGGGGTTCGAAGTGAGCAGCGTCGTGCCGTCCTGGTCCAATTCTCGTTCGCATGCGTCTCTGAAGATCTCGCGCAGCAGCACATACGCCTTGTGCTTGACGGAGGCACCCTCGCCGGCCTTGCCCACACTCATGGAGTCGGCCCACCTCTCGACGTCCCGCGGGCCGATGCTTCCCATCGACTTGTCGCCTAGGACGGGCAGCAGCTAATCGTTCAGGTTGTTTGTGTTCAATAAGAAATTAATGATTTAGTCACGAAATTTTTTCGGGTTTAGGCAAAGAGCATGCCGACCACCCGCAGGCCTTAACTGGATGGTGCTTCGTATCTCCACCAGAAAGGGCCGGAAAGGCAAATGATCAGCATGCCCCAGATACAGTCTATCCGCCGTATGAGAAGGAACGGCGAATCCATAGCGTCGATAGCGCGCAAGCAGCACGTGAGCGAGCCCACGGTGCGCAAGTACCTCAGGATGGACGACCTGTCCGAGAAGCCGCCCGTCAGGAAACGGCGCGGTTCGGTGATCGATCCGTACCTGCCCCTGATCGAGCAATGGCTGGCCGAGGACCGCGGCAATTGGCGCAAGCAGCGTCACACCGCGACCAGGATATGGGAGCGGCTGCGCGACGAGCACGGCGCCGAGGTGTCGCTGTCGACCGTGACCCGGGCCGTGGCCAGGCTCAGACGCGAGTCCTCCGTGGATCCCGGCGGCGCGTTCATGGACCTGGTATGGCATCCGGGCGAGGCCCAGGCCGATTTCGGCGAGGTCGACGTGCTCTACAGGGGCGCGGTCCAGCGCATGCGCCATTTCGTGCTGGACTTCCCGTACTCGAACATCGGCCTGGCCCAGCTCATGCCCGGCGAGAACGCGGAATGCACGTGCCAGGCGCTGCTGGGCCTGTTCGAATGGCTCGGCGGCGTGCCCGAACGCATCGTGTTCGACAACGCCGCGGGCGTGGGACGCAGGACCGGCGGCGGGATCCGCTGGACCCGCCTGTTCCAGGCGTTCCAGGCGCACTACGGGTTCGAGAGCTCCCTGTGCTCGCCGTACGCCGGCCACGAGAAGGGCGCGGTGGAGGCGAAGGTCGGCATGGTCCGCCGCAAGCTGTTCGTGCCCAGGCCGAGCGTGTGGAACCTGGAGAACTTCAACTCCAGGCTCCCGGACAGGTGCCTGGAACTCGGCGGGAAGCCCCACCACGCCAAGGACGAGGAGGAGGCGGTCCTGTTCGCCGAGGACCGCGGGGCCCTGCTGCCCCTGCCCGGCAGACGCTTCGACGTGGTCACGTGGAAACGCATGAGGACCGACAAGTACGGCGTGGTCACGCTCGACGGCAGGCACCGCTACTCCACGGACGCGTCCCACGCGCGGCGCGACGTGCTCGTCGGCCTGCGCGCCCTCGAGATAGAGATCCTCGACGTGGAAGGAACCCGTCTGGCCGTCCATCCAAGGGCGTACGGCCAGGCCAGCACCAGCAGCGAGGACCCCTCCATGCAGTTGGCGATGCCGTGCAACAGACCGAGCGCTTGGCCCAACAGCCTCGTGCGCGAGATGCTGCCCGACCCGCTGAGCGAATGGCTCGACCGCCAGAACGAGGGGGAACGGCGCGGCGCGCTGCGGACCCTCAGACGCGTGGACCGGGAATCCGGCTGGGTCAACGCGGTCGAGGCGATGCTCACGACCCTCGAATCGACCGGCGGGGTCGACGGGGCCGGCGTCGCGCTCCTCGCGGCCAGGCTCGCGGAAGGCGTGGAACGCGTCGAATACGACGACGACAGGCCCGACCTGAGCGAATACGACATCGCGTTCACCACCACGGACGGGGACGGGGAAGGAGCGGAATGATGGCAGCGAGGAACGACGACGGGCTCTACGCGAAGGCCAGGAGCCTGTTCATATCCAAAGCCACGATGGACGATTTCACGGGCTGGGCCACGCCCCGGCAGACCGATGCGGTTTACAGGTTGTTCGACACGGAACTGGCCAACAGGGAACGCTCGAAACGCGAACGGCTCCTGCGCCGCGCCAGGTTCCCCGTCGTCAAAAGCCTGGACGGCTACGACTTCTCGAACGTGAGGCTCCCGGACGGGTACGCGCTCGACGGCCTGCTGGACCTGGACTTCGTGCCCCGCGCGCAGGACCTGGTGTTCTACGGCAGGACCGGCAGGGGCAAGACCCACCTCGCGATCGGCCTGGGCATGAGGGCCGTGGAACGCGGCCTGAACGTGCGTTTCCACCAGACCGCGGAGCTCGTGCTCCAGCTCGGCAAGGCCAAACGCGACGGGAACCTCGACACGATGCTCAGGGACATCGGCAGGGCCGACCTGATCATCCTGGACGAGTTCGGCTACGTGCCGTTCGACATCGACGGGGCGCGCCTGCTCTACCAGATCATCGCGGGCAGCTACGAGAGGCGGAGCATCGTGTTCACCACGAACATCGAGTTCAGCAAATGGGGCACGATCTTCGCGGACGACAAGCTCGCGGCCGCGATCATCGACAGGATCGTGCACCATGGGCGCCTGCTCGAGTTCACCGGGCAGAGCCGCCGCGTCAGCGAGGCCCTCATGTTCGGAAGGACGTCCGCCGGACCCGCGTCCGGACCCAAGGAGAAGACAAAGGAACAGGCCGGAACGCTCCTTGACTAAAACCGAAAAATTTTCGTGACTAATCACGAAACGCCGACTTGACTAAATACAGTTCAGGTATTGCAGATACTTCTCGCGCGTGGTCGGCGCTATCCGCTGTCCGTTCGGCTTCTTGCGCCTCTGCACGAAGTCAAGCGCATACTCGCGGAACGTTATGGTCGAGCTCTGCCCCTTGACCTCCTCAATCCGGGGAGGTTCCCAGCTTCCCAGCTTGATGAGCCGTTCCTGTTCCGCCAGCCACGCCTCGGCCATCGCAGTGTATTCCGCATCGAAATTCTTCGTATAGTGTTTCGGCAAGTCTGGCCACTTGGAATAGGCCCATATCGGCGGCTGATAGCGTGCCTGCACGTATTTGCGGCCGTTCTTGGCCGTTCGTTTCGCAATTGAGCCGAACCTACGTCGTTTGCTCATAGGATCACCATCCCAGGCAGCGGGACCATGGCAGTTGAAGTGGGAACATACACTTTTCTGCTCTTCCACAAGCTCGGAAAGCGTAAGAAATCCCAATGATTCCAACGGTTGGGAAGGATTTTGGAAGGTGCTCTTCCCTCTAGAGAGAGGAACAAGTGTAAAAGTGTAAGCAAAAACGTTGGAATTCCAACGTTTGTTACTCTTTTCACCCACTGAAAAAGTGTAAAAAAAAGTAAAAAGTATAAAAGCACAGGGAATCGCCTCCCCGGACGGGGGTATGGACGCGGAGGCGTCGAGTGCGCGCACGTCCGGACGCGGATGAGGAAACATGCCGGGGCTCCTTTCGACGATAGAGTGGCACACCGATCTGGCCTGCCATATGTGCCACACAATTTGCCACTGATATCGGTGCTCTATACGTCTCTCAGAGGCACTTCACGGCAAGATGCGATGTGGGGCCGAATCGGTCGGAATTACTGAAAGGAAGCCGTTTCCAGGCATGAAAAAAGGGCTTTCGGATTGCTCCGAAAACCCTGCTGGCGGAGAATACGAGATTCGAACTCGTGAGGCTGTTACACCAACACGCTTTCCAAGCGTGCGCCATAGACCACTAGGCGAATTCTCCAATTATGCAACGCTCTGCAATGGTCACCTGCAAAACGCAACTTGATTAGGATACAACGCATTGTCTCAACCTCAAAATCGGCGTGTCGTGCCGCGTGGAGGGTGAACAGTCAAGCAGGATAACGCGACTTGCTGGCAACTTCGGCATCGCACCAATCAGACATGAAGAGGCTCAACGCCGTACAGACATCCTACAGACAGGCCCATAGCCCCGAACATAGGAAATTCAGCGTATACAGGCCCTCAGACGGCCGACAATGCCCAACATGAGGAAGAAGGCGTCCGATGTCGACTTACGCCTGAGATAACTGAACAATGATGCTACGGGGACGACCGTCGGCAGATAGCCGATAGCCAGACATTGGATTTGTGGACGCGCCGACGTGGAATTCCTGCCTGGGCCTCGGGAAAGCACATCGACCGCGTTGTGATAAAAGCCGCAGAAGACCCCGATGACCGACGGCAGGAGAACGCAAAAAAGAATCTTCCCGGGGCGGCCAGCCCGTCCAAGGGGATCCCGTCAGGAACAGGATAAAAAATGGGGTTTCCCGGAGCGTCGGCTCCACGGGAAACCCCACCTGAACGAATGTTTGC